>ENA-ORTJ01000755-ORTJ01000755.1-human-gut-metagenome-genome-assembly--contig:-NODE-755-length-25838-cov-22.602878_pt1 | contig 25838 bp, 8 predicted proteins | sample MGYA00242069_ERZ509187 | MGnify/ENA primary metagenome ERZ509187 (study PRJEB26280, sample SAMEA2338779) | human gut metagenome | biome: human gut; feature: human-associated habitat; material: faeces... | reverse complement strand
ATGTCATAATTACTTACCACAGACCAGCATGAAGCAGTTGCAGAGCATAGAACAACAGAAGTACCGTCGGTGTTTACGAGATCAATCAGTATCTTTTCAGGGGTTGTTGAAATCTCTCGGCATGACAATCTGACCCTGTGCAGGTTATCGCGCTCATCAATTTCTTCTTGATAAAGTTGCACTCCTTGGGAATACACGGAGAAATCGGGTAGCTTCATTTTGCTACTACCATCAGAAACAAACAAGTTCTTTCTGTTTGTCATGAATTCGTTAATTTGCTGCTCAAATTGATATTCTGATGTGGTTTCAAAACGAGAGAATAAAGTATGTATCTCCCGTTCCAATGTAGGATAGCCAAGATAGTAGTTTGTTGTTGCTGTATTCGCAGAGACCTTTTTTTCCTCTGCCTCGAATTGCTCCCGGCTTTTCTTCAGTGAATCAGAAATGACTTTTCTGAGTTGTGCTTTTATTGACGTTGTGTTACTGATGATGAGAGAAAGGAATCTGTCTAACGGAATTGCCATAGCATATTCTTTTGTAAGCATACTGGCATCTTTTACATGAACGAGATAGAAATGTCGGTCGTTTTTCTTATAGCAGATATACGAATTGGTATTGTTTCCTTTTGGGGAGATATTTATTTTCAGTGCAGGGCCTGAAAAGAACACCCCTCTTCTGTATGTTTCTAGTTCTTCATAATTGCTTAAGAAAATATTTTTATAAGGAAGAATGTTTCCAACAGCTTTTTTCCATTTGGTATTTGTAATATCCTTAGCTTTGTTAAGACATTTCTCTAACAAATTTCCGTAATACTGATTGGCTATTTGTTCTGGATTATCAATCAAATCCTTGTATTGCAGATAACCATTATAGCCCTTTGCAAATCTCTTGCTACCTCCAGCATTATCAATAGATTGGTCGATGATTGCCGTACGCATAGCTACTGCAGCTTGGTCGGATTCGTCAAAGAGGATAAGTGTCTTTTTGTTCTTTTCTGCAATGTCTTGCAGGTAAATCTTCTCAGAAAGAATAGGATCAATTCCATACATTGCTTTATGAACAGTCATAAGAAGTACCTTTTTCCGTCTGTAATCTACCTGAGGATAAACTTTAATGAGAGACTGGAATTTATTTAAAATAGTTTCGAGAGAGACTTTTTTCAGCTGTTTAGTTTTTTCGAGGTGTCTTTTATAGGTGTCGAAGAATCCACGAACAACCTTACGAAGTTTTGCTTCTCCTTCGTTAATATGATTAAGAATATAGTCGTTCTTTCCACTTTCGTCAAGAGTCTTTATCAACCCTGTCAGTCCCTCATATATCTTTTTGACGGCATTGTAACTGTATTGTATTTCATCGACCTTGTAATTTGCATTTTTCTGTTCTCCAATCTGATGGCACATTTCTTCTAGAAGTTTCTTGAAGTATCCGTTTTTGATGGCTTGAGTGATAACTTCGGGGTTGTTCTCTATTACCATCTTGTCAGATGAGGATATAAGACTTCCTTCAGAGTTAATGAAATGGTCTATTTCACGGTTCATGCTGTTCACCAGTTTATTTTGAACGCAGAGGATAACAATGCGATCAAACTTTTCAGGGTAGTATTGGCATGTCAGTTTACCTATTGTATATGATTTTCCACCACCTGTAGCAATGTCACAGATGTGAAGACCATGTTTCGAATATCCCATGAAGATGTTTTCAACATGCTTACTTAATTGTTCTTTATATGTTATATTCATATTTTATCAAATATCATTATTGGCTTGAAATTAATTCTACTTAAAATTGTAAAACATATTTGATATTCTCAAAAGTGTCCATTTTGAGAGCTTACGTGTCACATTAATAATACGTGGTCTGAAATCTTCAAGCATACTCATACCGTTGCTTTTAAATAGTTTTATTTATATTTTCAAGCAAACCGCATGGTTCACCATAACCAACCATATAGACGAGTTGTCTTGCTCTCGTTATTGCAACATATAATAATGAACGTTTAGATGAAAGAAATTCTTTTTTCTCAAGTACATCCATTCCATTAAAAGGATAGCTGTCTGTCGCCTTTGATGGAATATTCCGTTCATTTACTCCCATTAAAATAACAACTTTAAACTCAAGTCCTTTAAGTGAATGGAATGTACAAAGTGAAATGCCATTGTTAGATCCAACTTTCGATGTCCCTTTTAAGACCTTATATGCAATACCATTAACATGCAAGTGTGATTGTAAGTCCTTCATCAATCCCATGCTTGGAGAAGCGATACATATGTCTTTTAAAAGAATATCATTCTGAGTACATTGGTTCACCCATTCTACAATTTGCATGACTTCATCGTTTGCATTGTCAACAATTTTATATAATGGTGTTTCTCCTCCATGGATGAGAGAGACATATCCTTTTATTGACTCTGTTCCGCCATCCATATCATCATATACTTGGCCTTTTATCACTCCTACAGCGACACGTTTTATAGGTTCTGTAGTTCTATAATTAATCTTAAGTCTTCGGCTTCTGACACCTCTCACGTTAATACCGGCTGCACTGAAATTGATCTTTCGTCCACTGTATATTCGTTGCATAGGATCACCTGTAAGGAAAAGGTCATTTTTTCCTTCTGCTACCAATGAACGTAAGAATTTAAGTTCTGGATTTGAGAAATCCTGGAACTCATCTGCAATAATATGCGTATAAGGACGAATATTATTGTCGTTAAGATATTTCGTAGTTTCATTAAACAACTCAAGTCTGTCAACTACTTTTCTTTCATTTTTTAGTGCCACATACTTTTCAACCAATTTCCAAATATCAATTCTTTGTTTACGACTTAATGCTTTAGTACGTCCTACACGCTGTTGCATCATATACGACTTAGCATCAGTATTTCCAAAATAGATAATAACGTCTATATACTCATCATACAAGAATTGTTCATCAAATTCTGTCACTTCTGTTTCAAGAACCTCACGCCATAATTTTATGGATTCTTCATTACCGGAATAATCCAGAACCTTATATCCGTCCTTTATTTTGTATTGTTTGGCTATTTCAATTAATACCTGGTCAATATTACTCAGTGTACATCTGTTTTGATTGATGTCCATCTTTTTTATCAGATCCTCAAGGTTTTCTTTAAGTGTTCTTGTATAAGTAGTAAAAAGGATTTTTGCATTAGGATTGGCACTCAAAAATTTAAGTCGATGCAATGCAGCAACGGTTTTTCCTGTTCCTGCACCACCGCTAACTTTTATAGTTCCTTTATAATCAGCATTCACCAACTTCTGTTGACTTGGGTGTAGGAAAATTTGCCATTTTTCCATATCATTATCAAGAATACGTTGAAGGGCTTCATCATCAGTGAGTTCAACAAATCTACGTTTGTTATTATTGCTGAGAAGTTGGTCTTCGTTCTCTTTGGCCTGGCCTTCCTCTATTTCAGCTATTATGTCATTAATGGATACCCCATCCAGCAAATTAAAGATATTCTCGTATGCATCAGATGGTAAACAATCCTCCAATGGGTCCAAATCATCAAGAGAGGTAATCTTCATTACCGTAGGAATTAAATCCTCTGGAACTCCAATTTTTAATATTTGTTCTTTCGAAATATCTTTAAATACAGAATCTGAAGACGTCATAGATTCTGTCTCAGTCTTTTCTGCAATAGGTTCAGTTGTTTGCTGAACTGAAACCAATTGACAGGCTTGAGTATGATCATTCCATACCAGACGTTTTCTAATGCCCCAATTGTAGGCAACTTCATGCGTACCAACAAACAATAGATATGCATTATTATCAATAATTCCAATCACAGCACGGTAATTGTCATCAATACGAGCTGTTCGCATCGAGCTGTCATTAAACTGTGCTATTGGCTCTAAGTGCATACCATTGGAAGTTGTGCATTCACGGAATTTTTTCTGGAAATTGACCACCTTTGTCTGTATTCTTTTAGGCAAATCAAAAAGTGATTCATAACAAGTGTCTGATAAAAACAGTCTCATAATTTTATATGTTTGTTATTTCATTAATATCAAAGTTTTCTGCTGTAAATATTTTAAAACCAGCTGCTTCAAAAATAGATTCAGAGTTGTCATCAGCAGGATCAATTACTATCTTTAAATCACGGATAATCATTCCGGCTGACGCTAAAACAATTCCGTCAGAATCGGTTAAATCTACATCACCGTCTGTTCCGAATGGAATCTTATGGTCCAATAGAATATCTACAATATGTTCCAGTCCAGGATAGTACATCTTTATCTCATCCCGGTCAACAGAAACCATATCCGCATCTATAACAGGTTCAACCTTTGTAGTATTGGAGAAGAATTGCAGTAAATTATATCGTCTCCAAAATCCGATCCATTCATCTTTATCAATATCCGGATAAATCTGTTGCAGATTCCAGTTATATGATATACCCTTATCAATTTCTTCAGCAACTTTCTCGTCTGTTGAGAAATCGGTAAGTTCGTCATAGCAACTTTCATCTATCGTTATTTCACCTTGATAAAGTGCACCTCCATGTCCCATAAAGTTTTCTGCATCGGCGATACATCCAAAAGCGGTTTCTCTGATATATCCCATCTGAGGATTTTTTAAGAACTCAATTAAACGGGTAATTGAATTAAGTCCCAAAGAATCCTCCTTGTCATTTTCAAATAGCTGAATATCTTCCCATGTCATCGTCCATGAAAATATCCTATGCGTTTTAGAATCACGTATTCCATCGCGTTTTTCTTTATCGCCATAGAATCTCATGTTCGGAGCCTGAGCATGATAGGTGTAACCATCAAGAAATATAGCCCACATAGGCAATTTATCAATCTCCTTAAAATCATTACCGTTAATTCTTGCAGACATGCAAATAATCTGAAAATCTGCAACGGTATAATGTTTTACTCCATAGTGACCACCAAGTGCAAACTGAGGAATGATATAATATTTAATATCATTTTCTCCATCCATAATTCTTAATTCATAGCGATAAGAGTCAGCGTCTGGTACTTTCTCAAAATCCCATTTATTGGTGCGGGCTACAGTCTTAATGGAATCAATAAATTTCAATTCCAATTCACTGTCTTCAGCCACGCCAGTCTGTGATATGGTTCCTACAGAACCCGGCAGCGTTTCCCATGATTTTGTATGTTCTATGAGTTTTTCAAACAAAGCTTCAGCCTGTTCTCTGCTGAACAACTCTCTATTGTATTGGTTTCCGTATGTAAGAATACAATGATAGCAACCGTCTTTACCTTCATATTGGCATTGACAATCGTGAATTTTATCGTATGCATACTGCAACAATTTGGAAAATTCTTCTGTATTATAAAGCGTTGAAAGGTAACCGGTACCACCGGGTATTGTGTCATACATTACCAGATAGTAATCCTTCTTCATGGTAGCCAAATTCATTTCTGAATATGAATCTATCCTGATATGTTCAGGCGACGATTTATAATAAGCTTTCAACCCTAATTGAATACCTGACTTAAACATCTCTATAGCCGATGATGCATCCATTATCTGGATAGGTAGCAAAATCTTGATAACTTCAGTTTGCATGTGACGGTAAAGATAAAGAGTTTCAAAAACCTCGCTTTTTGTATCATCGGCAAAAGAAATGTCTTTATGCGTACAAAATCTGTAATGTTGCTCTTCCGTTGCCGTTCCACTCAGTACCGGTGTAGATTTGCCACAGTATCGGCAAGTTATAAAGCCATTCTGAGAAACATTGGCATCATTATTGACTTCCACTTTACTTCCCGATTGCATCTTCATTCCATAGTTCACCTCAAAGAGTTCCATATTATTGCAGAACTCAATACCAAACCCAACTCCTCTAATAGCATAGGAGGTGGTAGCTCCCATATGATGGAACATATAATGACGCTTTATAATGTAGTTTTCACTTTCTCTTTCTTCCTTCGAGTCGTCCAATGCTGCATCATTGTTATACATTACACTTCGTGCGCCGGTAAATTTCAATATATTATGCTTGTTTATACCCCACGAAGGATCACCACACTTAGGACAGGCGGTCTGATTAAATCCATCTTCTCCTTTCAGTGAAATACAGTCACATTTGGAACAGTATTTCATTTCTGTCAGAGAATCCTTCCAATCAAATGTATTGAGTCCGCTGACATTCAGTTTAAATCTTTGAGTATAAAAATGATTACCTGGCGCCAGTTCTTTAATACCTTGGGATGCAGACCGTGTTAGTTCAAAAGCCTTTGGCTCAGCTATATTTCCTTCTTTATCACATTTCTCCCTCGAAGCATATACATTTGCCTGTAACTTGACTCCAGTTTCAGGAAAAGCATAATTGGGCAGAAGACCGATATTTGTCATGAACTCAATGACACTATCGTTCATTAGCAGACGATACTGTTTGTTTGAAGCAGAAATCAATTCTTTGATCTGCCTCAATTGTGGGTCATTTGCCTGAATATGTTTTTCTTGTTCCCTGTACTGTTCGAGCTCTTTTCCAAGGAAGTGAAGCTTGTTTGACAACATTGCGAAATCAGAAATGATCCGATTATAGAAAGTACCATCATCCAATGTCTCAAACAATTTCTTAAGTGCGTCCTGAGTCTTATCCTCATATTGGAAACTGAATTCAGAACGTAATATGGTTTTATGGTTTTTAATAAATTCAATTATTCTATTGATAACAAATGTAGGGTCATTGAAAATGTTATCATTCAGTAAATGAAGTTCACGAATCTTTTCCGGTAAAGTATTGTTTACATCTGATGAAGTCCAAGTATCAATGCAGTATGCTAAGAAATGTCTTCTAAGAATATCTTTTGCTTCAAGAAAACATCCAGGCGTACTGATTTCTCCTTGCATCATCTCCAATGGGTAAGTATAATAATACATATCATGTGGTTCGGCAGCATGACTATAGTTCAATACTAATGCAGCACCTTCTTTACGTCCAGATCGTCCAACACGTTGTAAGAAATTACTTGGTTTAGGTGGTACATTCGTATTACCTATTACATTCAAATCACCAATATCTATACCCATCTCAAGAGTGGAAGTAGCAGAAAGGACATTTACCGAATTGCTGTGCGGATGCTCTTTGAAGTCTTTTTCTAAAGCTTCTCTGTCATGTCTGTCAAGCAATCCAGTATGCTCGTGTGCATGGACACGGGGAGAAAGGTTTCTATTATAGACCTGCTGATAATAGTTTAATTCAGGTTTGGTTTCTTCAGAATATGTTCCTTTACATTTATAATCCAAACAATGTGTTCCTTCTGCACACTCATCTTCTGCAGCGACACAGAGTCTAGACTGACACAGGTCGCATTGTATATGTTTTACATTTTTGCTGACCCATATATGCTCCGGATTTATAGCATAATTACCTCCACCTTGTTCCTCTTTGTTGAGTAAACCGACTTCAGTCATTGCGTCGAACAATCTGCGCATAAAATCATTGAACAGAGAGGAGTTTTTTGCTATCCATGGGTCGTTAAATACTTCGATAAAATAGTTGCTGTACCAGGTATTCTTGCTGTCGGAACGCATTACAGCCATATCAAGCATCTCGTGGTTCTTGCCAGTATGCATAACTCCAACGAGTTTCGGAAATTGCATACTACCGCCGAGAGTCTTGTTCAGGAAATGACGGCCGTCACGATTCCAGTTCAAGGCCCATTGTGTGAGATTTTCCTTACGGTATTTTTCCAGGAAAGGATGGTCAACTGCACCATGCGTCCTCATTCTCTGCAATATGCCATATACAAAGTGGATGAATCCTGATTCATTGCCCCAGATGTTTTCCATGTTATTATCCTTTAACCAATGCTCCATAACCTGATAAACATGTCGCAAAATATCAGCCTTGAAATAAGTCGCAGAAGCTCCTGTTTTTTCAAGCGTTCTACCCAATTGAGCAGTCAATCCAAACTCACTAAGAATCTCCCAATCAACACGCAAATCAAACTCTTTCTTGAAGCTATCCATAAAAGGACTACCTTCTCCTCCAGTTCTATAGTTCTTCCGAAGGTCTATATGTTTTGCCAAATCAGCTGGTAAGAAACGATTGTAATACTCGTCATCAGTTAATCTGGCATGCCAATACGATTTAAAACCTTTCTGTAACTCTACCAAGTTTACAGGCTTTTCAAGGGTATTAATATATTTCTGCATTGACTGACGGAACAAGAAACGATAAGTACGTGCTTCATAGAAACCAGCCTGATAAGCGGCATCCTGTACACTATTGGTAAACACCAATATTTTACGTTCGTAAGCATTAGCATTATCAAAATCACTTGACAGAACTTGACTTATTGCCACACTGGATAGGGTTGATGTTCTACCACCGATTTGGCAAATCGTATCACTTCCATTACATTCGGGACAATTTCGGGTGAATTTTTGATTTCCGTTTTTGTTGGATGTTGTCTTGCTACATACTCTTAACCGTATGGTGTCACTGTCGCTGAGACTTACTTCAGTAAGATCTTTTAGTTTAACATATTTTGTAATATTAACTGCATTCTCACTAATATAGTCATCCACAGCTTCATGTCTTTTCATCTCAGTATTGAGCAGATAAACCTCTTTTTCCCGTTCTGCAAAAGCCGTATTGACGGTTTTTACATCAGAACAATATCTGTCATCGGTAGCAAGCCTGCGACTTATCCAGCCACTAGCACCACAATCTCTGCAAAAATACATTGGAAGAGCAATCCTCTCATCATCTTTATTCAGATTTCCTCTCCAAACGAATTCCGGTTCTTTTTGTACGTAGCGTAGTATTCCACTCAGTTCACGTTGCCATAGCTGAACTTGAAGATACATTAGGGGTATAGTTTTCCCATTAGCCAACGGACGTTTAGAATAGGCAATTAAAGCCAAAAGATTTTCTATGGCTATTTTGCAGGTCTTTTCATTGTGTTGCTGTCGAAGTTTGCGAAACTCAGTATTATCCTCAAGTCTGTTTTGAATTTCATCGATAGACAGGATTCCATCTTTAAGAGCAAAAAGAAGATCCCGTACGATACCCATTTCCCGAAGAGATATTCCTGCTTCAATAGGAGAGGCTTCACTATTCTTCAGCCAGTATTTGCATATACGTCTGATATATGTGCCGACCGTATCATTATTTTGGAATACGCACTCTTTTATCAGTTTTCCGTCTGGAATGCCATTTGAAACAACATCCACATAATCATCCACAGCAATACGATGCTCCTCAATGACATTTTCTTCAAGGAATGTCTCACTAAAAACATTTGTAGCGTACTCGCATAAACGTGCCTTGCTGTCGGATCCACTGCCAATTGTTGCAGATGTACCGATTGGGCATAATAAGCCTTTAGGAATGTGGAGCTTTAGTTTCAATCTTCTTATCAGATTCGCCACATCAGTACCTTGTGCACCATCGTATGTATGTAGTTCATCGAGCACGATGAATCGGAGAGCTTTCTGTTCCGTATCAATGTTTCCTTTCCATAGCGACATGAATTTTTGTCGCATAAGTCCGTAATCCAACATTTTGAAGTTTGTGAGAAGTATATCCGGAACCGTATCAAGGATCGCTACTCGATTTTCAATAATATGATCAGGTCCCATTGTGCGTGGATATTCTTTTGTATCAATACCTTCACCCACAAAAAGACCGGCAGTTACCTTATTCTTGAGGCGAGGGTCATTCCATATTGTCTCAGCTAGACGTTTGGCCTGGTCGCTGGCAAGTGCATTCATCGGATACATAATAATGACCTTTACACCTGTTTGGCGTTCATACTGATTACAGTGATAACAGTAATCCAGAATAGGATACAAGAAGCACTCAGTCTTACCAGAGCCCGTACCTGTTGTAAGAAGTGTAGGTTCCGGACTATGACCGTTCTTCATGCTAAGCTGCCTAAAAGCCTGTAGCTGATGCTTGTAGGGAGGGAATGAGGGAATTATATCTAATGGAATATTGGCACATTCCTCTTCTGTAGCTGACACAAAAGGGGTTTTCAAAGAGACGAAAGGCCCTTTGAATAATCCATCATTCTTATCTTCTATAAAGCGATAGAACGCATCGCTTACATCCTTTTCCTTGAATCGGTATGTAGCTTTTATATACTCGATCACTGAGTCGCGTACTTCGCGTGCTTGTTGTAATGGTAACATATTTTATAACTCTAATGTAGGTTCTTTTTTATAGCTCATTGCTAAATTAAAACACTTCTGCATTGTTGCAATTCCAATCCCTTGATACTCTATTAAAGCAATCATGGATTTTATATTGTCCTCATGGATTGCTTTATCTATGATTTCAATCTGCTTTGAAAAACGACTACCTAATATCTTGATTTTCTCTGAATGCGAAATATCAATCCATTTAAGCATAAAATTCTCAAACATATCATCCGGTGCTAACGGATCATATTCATATATTTCAATAGGAATATCACATTGTTCGAGATATTTATGCATAAGGTCAAGAACTTCAATTTTATCAAGTCCGCCATTGTGGGTTCCGAGAAGAGGAAAGGCAATCGAAGTGATACCTTTCTCCTTGTAGGAATCTACGAACTTTTGCAGTCCTGCTTCAAGATATTCCATTTTGCTGGGGTATTTCCAATGGAATTTTGTAGGGAAATTCAGTACCCATTGTGGAGTATTTTCTGACTTATACAGCCACAATTTTCCTATGCCAATCATCTTTGATTGACAGAACTCCTTATATTTTTCAAACATTTCAGGGTATCTGAGTTTGAAAACGAGCGCGATACCCTTGCCCATAACACCAACGCAGTTTATAGTATTGACAATCGTCTGCGTCTTGCTGTTAAAGATATTACCCTTATGGAATGTTATATTATTCATTAATAGACTCTTTAAGATTTACATACCTATCTGCATATTCTTCTGACATGGCTATGATGCCGTTGTCCTCATCAAATGCTTTTTCTCCGTTTTCATACACAAACATGTGTTCCAGATATTTTAATCCACCCGCATCTTTTGTATAAGAAGCTATGTCACATTGATATAATATCATTTTATATTGGAGAAGAATTGATGGAGACATTTTTAGCTCTGTCGCATCAGCAACAATTTCTTCCTTCAAATCTGACAAGTCATATTTGTTCTGGAAGTACGAGCCTAAATGATCGTCTCTCAGCAGTACTTCTACAAGGTAGAGTTCATGCTTGTTAAAAGGAGTGTTTTCCCATAGTTCACGAACCAATGAAAGAGTATGTTCATGCTGGGTTGAACGGTCTATAGCCTTGCCTATATCGTGTATTGCCAGCACAAGGCGCATAAGGTCCATGTTCATACACTTATTGTCAAAGGCGAAGGCGTACTTTTCAAATTGTTCGCATACTAACAGGGTATGCTTCTTGACCACATAATGCCTAACACGAGTATTATAGAGCTCTTCCAGTTTTGGCATTATAAGTTCAAGTGCAGTAATCATTTCCTTTGGTGAATAGTCATCATCAAGGCTAATACCCAAAAAGTTTTCAATAACAGTTGAGCCTGTGTTTTTGGTTTCAGCTTTATTGGGAGAATATTTGTAAACCAGCCATCGCGGTGAACGAGCGCGCGGACTCATATTAACATAGTAAACCTCAAATTCAGTATCGCCACATTCTACAGATACGTTATCTCGTATCTGCATCACATGGCTTTTTACCGCTTTTATTTGAGACGCAGGATTGAACACCCTGATTTTGTTAATCTGAGCGCTTTCAATCTGGAACATATAGTCACCGCTGTAGCTTGTTGTTATCTTAAGAAGTTCATCTGACTTTTCAAACTTCAATGGCGGGTTCTCATGCTCGAATACATCTTCAGAGTCATAGATGCTATATATATGTTCACAGATTGGGTCGTCGCAGAATATAGACTTTAGTATTTCCGTTTCTTCCTGGTCATAGCAGATAATTTGATAATCCTTAAGTTCAGAAAAATCAAACTCATTTTTTATAAGAAATTCTTGTTGCTTCTTTTCTTGGACTTCTCTACTCCATTGACTACTGTACAGGTGGACGGCATCTATATTATGAGGGTCATCTATCACCTTATATATTCGAGCCCAATTAGTTTGCAAGTTCCCAGTACTGTAATAACATAAATTAGAATGTTTTGCCAATACTTCCTGAAGGTCGAACTTAAAGAATACTGGCATCGGACACATAGGCAAACCATTATCCTCTGCACGTCCGTAGTACTTGGAACCTTTCTGTTTTCCCAAACATTCATTGTAGAACTGTGTTTGAGTTCCAGTTCTAAAATAGAATCGAGCATATGGATGTGCTTTAGCAGACCTATGAACAACTGAGCCTGCAGCATCATATTTTAGTAGACCAAGTTCTGTTGCTCTGTTACGACTGAGTATTTTTCGAGACCTAATCACTTCTATCGCATTGAACATGTGCGTAAAGTGATATATGAATGGCCTTCTATAACCCGTCGATTTAAGAGTATTATAGAACTCCATCAAATTCAATTCACTCTTATATGATTTATCAACGCCAGAGGTTCTGAATGCAGGATTCTCAGCCAAAGCAACCCAGTCCCAACGACCTTTGAATCTATCAATCAGACTTTGAGTAAAGGCGATGGTACTACTTTGAGAGATTCTCTTCCAATCGATTTTATCCTCAAATAAAGATAATGTCATTTCGTCAACAACAAAATCTGACCTTTTGCATATAATGGTCCAATTAACATTATCTTTGAATTTTTGCAAATTCTCGTTTGTTGGATTAAAATCAGGAGAGTGCGATATTACATCCCAGTCAAGATATTCTTTGAATGTTTCAAGGGTCTTGGGATTGGATTTATCAATATGAGTACTATTGGTGAGAATTGACCAGTTTAATTTATGCTTGTAGAACAGAATTACATTATACTGTAATTCCATTCTTCGTGAAATGTCAGTCCAATCGAGATCTTTATCCTTTAGGATGTTCAAAGTGTTCATAGTCGGGAAGAAGTCTTTTCTACGGCTGAACTCTTTCCAGTCTAAATCAATATGGGCCAACTTAGAAATAGGCTCTTCCGTAAATTCAATGTCTTTTCTGCGTAAGATTTCCTTCCAGTCCCATTCTTTATCTATCAGAGAAATTACAATATCGGCATTAAGATTGAGGTCGTTCCTTCTTGAAAGAGCAGACCAGTCCCAGTTTCTGTTTTTATGTTCTTTGATATATTCTATGGTAAATTGGCAGTCGCTTCTTGATGTCAATTTATACCAATCCCACGAAAGGTTATCATGTTCGGTGACGAACTCAGCAGATAATTCAAATCCTCTATTAGAAGATATTTCTTTCCAATCCCATTTCTCCTCAATCAATGATGTAAGCATTCGTAGTGTCAGCTTGACATCATGTCGTTTTGAGAGAATGGCAAAATCAAGATATGCAGAGAATTTCTCAATGTGCTTTAGTATCTCATTTGGCTTCTTACTATTATAACTAAAACATTTGCTGTTTTCTGAAAGATAATTCCAGTCCCATTCTTCACTGCGTACTCTAAGAATATTATCGCACCAGTTAATTGATGAGAGGGTAGATAGATACTGGAAATTCCAATGGAAATCCTCGTTACCTAGGATTTCAAGTACCACATTCTCCCATACGAAAAAATCTTTGATAACTTTCTTGTTCCAAAAAAGAATTTTATTCAAAGATTTGGAGGCAGAAAGAGCATCCCAGTCTACAGGAATACCAAATTCTTGATATGACTTTAAATATCCATCAATATCAAAATCACTTCTGTTATATAAATCAGAATAATCCCATTCATAAGAAACTTGTTTATTTATCAGCAGGGAATTATTTCTGTTTATTTCCAGAATATCATTTGTTGAATATCGAGCTGTAAGCTTGCTCCAAATAGAAGCTCTAACTTCTTTTTCGAGCATTGACAGAATGATTGCAATCTGTATTCTTAATTCAGATTTTGCAAGGTCTTCTTCAGTAAGAACAGATTCTATTATATATTCCCAATCCCAAAGTAGGTAGTATTCAGGAAGGTTCTCTACAATAAAATCATGATCAAGACGAGTGGTTAATGTAGCCCATTTCCATTTGTCTTCGTAATTATCAAGATTCTTCTTGATTTTATCAATATCTGCATTCTTTGAGATGTAATCCCAATCAAGACGATCTAAAACATTCAGTTTAGAGAGAGCCGCAAAATTAAGCGTATCACAGAAATTCTGAGTTATAATACTCCAGTCCCAATTTGAGTCGCTTATATTTTGCAGAATGGTTTTCTTCTCAATATGAGCTGTTAATTTATTCCAAGCACCCTGTTCTGTAACTAACTGTTTGAATTCATCTATTGCATACAGCTGAGATAGGTTTTCTGCTGCTATTAACGGAATAGCCTTAGAGTAAGTGATGAAAGCTAAATGCTGCTTGATAAATTCAATGTCAGAAACAACGATGTCACGCGCAGAGAGAATAGACCAGACCCATTTGAAATCAGGATAAATGTCAATTATCCTTACCTCTGTAATAGATGATGTGATATGGTTTAAACCTTTTACAGAGAACTCCTTATCGTGATATTTTTCAAATGTCGTACTATTCCAAACGACTCCTTTATTGCATTCAAATCCATCAGAATTGTTAACCGACTTCCATGAAATAAAGCCTAGTTTCTCATGCCAATCAATAACTTTAATTGTCCAAATGTAATCAGCAGAATTTGCATTATACCTATTCTGCAACCATTCTTTTTTTTCAATTACAGCAAAAGCAAATTCGCTTGAGTTGCAATATGCTTCTGCCCATTCCACAGAGGTAAATGCCCTTGACATAATTACGTCCAGATGAATATCTTTTGCAAACGCATTGATATTCTGTAATACATAGTCAAGACCAGCATTTGTCGAAATATATTCCCAGTTCCATTTTCTCTCAGGGAATTTTGCTATTATCGAATTATACTTAGATATGTATTTCTCTGTTACAGAGTACATATCGTATGGAATAAAATTTATGGTTTCAAGTACAAACTCATCATCAAGTCTTTCCAAAATAGATTCCCAATCCCAGTCTACACCTTCATGGAGCTTAGGGATGACAATGAGACGCTTGACGAAATCAATACTTCTGTTTGCCGACAGACTTTCAAAATCCCAAGGATATCTAGTAGCGGTCTCAACGATGAAATCATCATCATAGCGTGATGACAGAGCTATCCAGTCCAAGGAATCTGTATAATTCTCCAGATACAGTTTAAGGGCATCTGTTGGGGAAACAACAGATATGGTATTCCAATGGGAACCATTTGCCTGTTTCGCAATTTCAGCAAATAGTTCTTGGTCTTTCCAGTTCAGATGCTCGCTTTCAAGGAAGTCATTAAGATTCCATACGTCTATGTATGGCATCATTGAAACATAGTTCAATTCTTTATGACTTTCTCTAACAAGATGCAAATATTCACCGATATGGATTTTCTGGTTAATGTAATCATTATTGCATTCTTGATGCATAAGAAGATTAGTCGCTTCAGAAAATTCATTGTTGTAGAAAACAAACGGATATTTAGCATTCTCATATTCATACAGTCTAAAATCAACATGAATCTCACTCATTCGAGACTCTATTAATTCTTCTGCACGGCAGATATTTACGTCTGCACTGCATTGAAGTGAAAGACGTGCTATGAGCTCAGAGGAGGTATCATAGAGTTCTTCCTCAATACCATCATGGTTAAAATCGTCGTATGGGAGGTCAGATTTTCCCTGTATGGAGGATGTTACTCCAAGTGCATCACGGAATGGGAACATCTTGTATTCTGAGGACTCTTTCTGTGCGATGTCAAAACATTGCATCAAAGCCATAACACCACGATGGAAAGAGTGTTTAACACCTTTCTTCAGTGCCAATTTACCGAGAGGTGACAACGATACCTCTTTTTCAGATATATTTATCAGCCCGAAAGTAGTCAGTTGGGAGAGGATGCCATTAAATATGTCCTTTTCTCCCTGGTCTGCATATCTTTTAGGAGTAGAATCAAAATCGTCTTCTACATTGAATCCTAAGATGCGTGCAAGCTGATTTTCATACAACTTTCCATTGTATTGCAATGTAAGCAGTATAACTTTATCCAGTTTTGACAGTTCGTATGTTATATAGTAGACCACACTGCATATGGTCTTACTTAATCTCCACTCTCTGAACTTGTCGTCAGATGGGCATGAAGAGTATATGAGATTTCCTTCTTGCAGAATCTTATTATAGTCCATATTCACTTGCGGTTATTATTTTTCCATATTTGTTGTTAGGGTCAGCAATAGTCTGATATACATTTTCATATATATCCTTGGTTCTGAATAATTTGCTATCTCCAACAATTATAAGCAATCTTTTCGCACGTGAAAGTGCGACATTCAAACGGTTAGGGGATTGAGCAAAACCTAAGTCTTCCTGTTTGGGGAATCCATCCACTGGATAACGTTCAAAATTAGGTTTCTGATTTTTTCCATTCTGTATGCAATGGCTTCTCACCATTGATACAATAATAATGTTCCTCTCCATACCTTGGAATCTATCCACCGTACTAACTCTGACAGGAATTTGCGAGCTGTCAAATTCTCTTGTCATATCTTTTAACAGGCGTAGCTGTTTGCCGTAGAAAGAAATGAGACCAATCTGTTTATCTTCAACACTATCCCAACTATCTACGTAGTTATGAAATGATTCAGATTCGTTGAAATCTGTCAGCAACTTCTTTATGATTGCAACTTCTCCATAATTCACACGAGATGTACCATCAAGCATCTCTGGACTTGACGAATCAATCCATAAAACGTGGGTCTCAGGATTGATTGGACCAGCAGTGATGCCATGGTATCTTGATGCGCCATTATTAATATAGTCAGGGTCATCGACACCTAAATCAATAGGGGTAGTAAGACCACATTCCAAGCCACCTTCATCTTTGTAGAATTGTTTAATAACGTCATTGATAGCCGGATGCATACGAAATTGATAGTTGAAAACACCCTTCAGGTTGTCGTCAATCTGGGTGAACAAACGTTCGAAGTGGCTGATTTCAAGAGTTTTGAAATTCTTAAGAACGTAGCTCCTTAGTTCTTTCATCTTCTGACGTTCATCATCGTTCTTCTCTCTCTTGATAAGATAATCAAATGAGTTGATGAACGATTCTCTTGAAAGCATAGGAGGTAACTGCCTATGGTCGCCAATTATCACATTCTTCTTACCGTATATTAACGGCAGAGACAATTCAGCAGGAGTTGCTTTACTTGACTCATCCTGAATTACCATATCAAAATATATTTTGGGGTTATATACACCCTCCTTGTCGGCGAAGATCTGTCTATATATGCGATAAAATTTGGTAGGGACAAAGCTGTTTCTCTTACCAGTATTCTCGATAGATTCAGACATAATAATGTTTTTTTGACCAATAGAACTACATGTAGCACCGATAACGTTGCAGTTCTTAATATAGTTGTCAAAAAACAAGTTCTTCAGCTCTGAAGTTGGATTTTCCAGCAAATCCTTCCAAAGCTCTTGAGCTACAGAAGGCATTTTATCGGAATCCAATCGACGACCGATATTTTCCATCCAGTTTAGAAGTATCAGTTTTTCTGGAGCTTCATAAATGGAATCCATATCAGTGTAAACGTCATTTTCCTCATCGTCATCATCATCGTTGATTGAAGCATTTTTCTTCTTTGCATTCCAATCTTCGCCTTTTGCCCAACGGTACATAGCAGAATATGAGAATTGCAGACCTTCTGTTTCAAGACGGGACTCATCACCAATACGAATAGGTTTAATGAGATTATGATATGGATTTACCACACGGTCAATCGCGTTATCCACGGCAAGGTTTGTTTCTGATGTAAGAAGTATTCTTTTATCAGGATATTTTCTTGTATGCTGCCAAATCAATTCTGCGATGGCAGTAGATTTTCCAGTTCCCGGAGGTCCTTGGATAAGGGCGAGGTCAGGAGCCAACAATGCTTTTGCTATTGCTGTCTTCTGCGGTTGATTTTTGTCTATCTTGCCATTTAGGATATGCTTGCTTATTTCCTGTTCTTCCAGTCTTATTGATTCTTCAAAATCTTTGATTCCTCCTGCTTTTGAGGCATCAAAGATAAAATCACCTAAAGAAACATTTTCAACATCTCGTCCTTGGACGATTCTATTCAATGATTCTTTAAGACGGGCAAGCTTTTCAAGATCACCAGACAAATCAGGTGTAATAGAAGACACCTGGGTTTCTTCTATCAACTGTTTTGTGACCTCATAATTATCACCCGATATATCAATAACGATTTCAGGATAGTTGGAAATTCGAATCAGCTTACCGATTGGTAAATCACCAATAGAGAAATCTGCGCCTTTCAATTCCCTTATAGCATCGACTCTTTCCTCATCATGGCTCTTCTTGTCGTAATAGTATAATAACTTGACGTAGCCTGCAGGTATGTCGTTGATTATACACTTGTAGCGGTTTGCGTCAAATGAATTGAGCTTATTTTGAAGTTGTGGTCTGAATGCTATAAGTTCTTCAAGATTGTCAAATTCCCTAAAGAACGAAAGTTCGGTACCTTTCTTTACTAGTTCCACATTAAGCTTATCAAATGAATCATGCAGTTCTTCCATGATGTTTGTAAGCTCCGCTTTTTTGTACTTAATATCAAAGTTGCATTTATGACCCTTCTTGAATAGACTAAAGTCTATGAATCCGTATTCTCTACTGAGTTGGGTAAGAATCTCTGGCAAGCTATTTTCTTTCCACTTGAAGTCAATACCAATTGAAGAGCCATTCTTCTCAATACCGACTTTCCCTTTAAGTTCGGTATGTATCTGATCATTGAAACGGTCTAATTCCTCTGTAGTTGCCCAGTTTCTGTTTTCTTTGTACTTATAGAAGAAACGAGGGATAACTCTATAATTCCCCTTTCCAAATATCCGGTTTATGATTTGGCAGTCCAAAGTGTACTCGAAGTGTATATCTGTAGTATCTTGACTGTTAAAAGCTAAGGAGTCGGTATATATTGGGGGCTCCTCCTGACTTTCATCTAAAACGTCGATATCATCATCTTCAAAGATGTCGGTAACCGAAAGCTTCACATTCTTCCGGAATAGAATCGTACCTTGTTCAGATATAGGAAGTCCAAACTTGTTCTTCTTCCAGTCATATTGACCAATGGCGGATTTGTCTATCTTAAACTCATATTCCAGTTTGCACATTCTAAGCTCGAACAATTCTTCCAACTGAGTGAGCGTATCCTTGTTAAAGAAGCCTCCTTCGACAACAAGCTGCTTGTTTATTGAAACTCCGCCTAATAATTGAGAGGTATCTTTAAATACTTCGATATTCTTGAAATTATGATTTGGACACACTCTTTCCAAGTAGTACAATATACTTGGATATGTCTGTATAATAGCAGATGCTTCATCAGGAAGTGAAACCTGTAAATTCTGGAAATCTTCATTGTCTTTAAGACGTTGAAGTTCGTTGATTGAAATTTGCAAACGTCGCTTCTTATCAAAATCGTATTCGATTTCCAGTTTATCAAGTAATTCTCTGACACCGGTAAACTGAGCTTTGCTATCAGTTATCTTGCCGTCAATTACTGGATAATAAGAGAAAGAAATATATTCCTTGTTTGCCTGTGTGCTGATTCTGGATTTCTCGCGCTCATCTAATTTGCTCCAGTTTTTATACGGAGCAAAAACATAGCCATCATCAAAATGGCAATCCTGATCAGAGATGGCAAGAGAATCCATAATTCTCGACTTCAGGAAATCTGTATTGTCCGAAGTGTCTATTCTGACATGAAGTTTTTCGTTGACGATGGTTGTCAATGAAGGGACAATACTGATAGGTTCAGTTCTTTGACGTAATATGTGTTCTTGAACTTCTGTGTGCTTCTGCCAAATATCTTTTAGCAAAGTCTTGTCCGTTGACCTTTTCTGCAGATTCTCAGAAACAACCTCTTTATGACTGACAACTACGTTCTTGTATTCAGTATTGATTTTGATAACTTTTACATCGAGAGTCTTCCCGATATAGCTATCATAGTCAAACACCTTAACGATGTCTATCTGGGAACCGGGAAGGAATGCCTCCATACCCAATGCGTCCACAATCAGACCGCCTTTTGTGCGGCTTTTTACATAGACTTTAATGGTCTCGTTGCTATTGTATACTTCATTTATCTTATCCCATGCTTTGCTTAATCTCGCCTTTCTATGTGAGACCACAAACTGTCCATGGTTATTTCCATTTTCCTCAATATAGACATCAATTTGATCACCAACCTTTAAGTCTGGATTATATTTTAACTCACTTGCAGGAATAATTGCGTTTATCTTATGACCTAGATTTACGACAATCTCCCTTCTATTAAGAGAAATAACTATCGCACTAACTATATCATGTTTATGAAAAGAAGAAGAGGATGAAGAATCTTCTGATGATTCCTCTGTCAAAGACTCTTCAAATTGCTCCCAATCATAATCTTCGAGTGGGGATATTTTAGTGATATCTGAAGACGAACTGTTGTTTATTGGTACAATTGGTTTAGGACGAGGTATATATTCCTTGTCGCTAAAATGCTTGTAAACAAGAGATGCTTGTTCGTCAGTAAGTTTGAAGTTAGGGTTAAGCTCTATTTCAAAGCCCTTGCTTGATAAGAATTCACTTATTGTTTGGAATCCTATATTAAGCTCTCTACATACTTTATTTAATCTAACAGACATATTATGACTTAAGATTTAGAAGTGAGGTATTCATTAACAGACATGATCGTATAACCCGCTGCAACCAAAGTCTTTTCGCTATTTTGGTCGTAAGGGTAAAATACAATCTTTTCTGATTCGATGCACAACTCTGCTTCTGCTATGACATTGTCATTCTCATCTACAAGTGAGAATCCACCGTCTTTTGAGAATGGAATTGAGTGTGCTTCGAGATATTTTAGTACAGGATGTACCGATTCGTCATAGAGGAGATAGTAATCTACCTCTTGATTATTGTTAGCACTGTTGGTTTCTTTGATGTGTAACTTTTCAATACATTCTTTTCTGAAGAAACAAAGGAATTGCTCAGGCAACATGACATTTTTCAACGCAATACATCCTTTAAAGAAAGGAGCGACATCTTCTACATTGAAACCAGCATGGCCACATCCAATAGGTGTAACAAGAAATGTTTTATCTCTATTATTACGTGCGAATTGTTCAAATTGTAATATAGCTTTTCCAAGTATGTGAATATCGACCCCCATTGTTGGTAGCGCATAACACATTCCTGTTGGACCATTTGTAATGCCAACCTGAGCTCCAAAACTTTTTGCAGCTAGTCCTGCAGCGCCATGTTTTTGCGAACCATATTTATTCGTCCCAAAAACAAATATTTGGTTGTTTCTAAGACTAACAATTTTACTAGGGGTGCAATGGTCGTATCCTTTTAAAACGTCGTATAATAGATTATAGTATGCTGCTTCCATTACTAACTTATTTTTTCAAATTGCTAAACTCCTCAAATTCAGTTAATGCTCGGTTCGTATATTTTATAAATACATATTCTGATAGAATCTTGAATGTAATTTGTCTCATCTTGCCATTTTCTTTTTGAATCTCAAGTATTTGGCATTGTGGTATTATAGTGTTTTTATTCTTTATATTGAATTTTTGACCATTAAAAACTATTTGTTCCAATGAGGATTGAGTTAAAGCAAGGCTATATTTCGTTTCTCCAACTTTAATTTCATCCCATACGCCTTCTTGTTCTTGTCCCACTTCCACTGTACATTCTTGACCAAGCATATTCTCTCTAAGGTTATGCTCATGATGTGAATGAATTAACAATTCACTTATTTGAAAATTATCCTCAGAGTAAGTTTCGATGGTTTCAAATTCAACGTTATACAAGTCCTCTATGTCACTTGTGTTTTCGTAGTATTTCTTTATTTTTTTGAACTGTTTTAGTTCATGAAGACTCGTTTTCGGAAATCGGATAGGAACCTTGTCAAATGCTTTTATGATAAATTCCTCCTGGCTCCATAGAGCAATGACGAAATCCATCCATTTAATAGCTTCTTGGAGCTTTTTACAATTCTCCTTTAAATTGACATTGCAAGTGCAATTCAGAACCTTATTCGGCAAGAAGGAGAAAACTAACTTGAAGGTATATGGTTCAGTTTCCAGTAAAAGACATACTTGCTCCTTGTTAGGATTATATCTTTGTAATTTTATCTTCTCCTTGAACTTTATGCTAGGTATTGTAATGATTGTCTTTATTGTCTCCACGGTAGGAGAGATGAATAGATTTTTACAATCATCATAATCAGCAATAGTAAGGCCGTTAATGCTTATATTTAACTCCTTCATCATATCCTGAGTTATCATATATGCAGGGATATGTGTTCTTGGTAAAAATGAATTGTATAATGTGGTATCTTGACTCATTATGGTTTCTGCTACTTCCTTTGATAGTCCGGAAACATTAATCTTCACATCTGTTTTTCCAGTAGAGTCAAATCTAATAATCTTATTTTCTTTTTGACCTTCTTCTACTATTGGCTGCAAAAAGTGCTGATTACTATATCGTCTAAAAGTATCCAAGCATATATACTTTCTTTGATAATCCGATTTTATCTTCTTGTTTAATGTTTCAAATAAGACAGAAAATAAGTCCTCTGCTTTAGCATTAAAGTATTTAATTTTCGTTTTTGCTAGTCTTTCAATCTTATGATGGTAAAGTCCTGGAGCAATGAGAAAATATTTTCTTGTATCAACTTTAACCTGCTTGCGTATCTCTTGAATTAGCGTAAAGATATTACTATCTTCAAGGCTATAACCTATAAACAACATATCATTTGTTAGTATATGACTCTGTATATACTTCCAAAGAAGAGGTTCGTTGTTACTGCTAAAGAAGTTAGTGTAATCTTGTTTAGTTAGTATTATATTGTCTTTTTTCGTAAAATCACCATGTATCTTATATATGATTGTCTTGTCTTTTGGCAAATTAACACAATCATCAGTTGTCCTAACCACATAACAATTATCTGGGCCAAAAGCGTCTTCAATTAATGTGTCATAGTTTGTGGTTATAATATGTCGTATATGTGGTATTTTAGTTAAACATGTGTGATCCGAAGTATCAGTCGGCATAAATTTGAAGATTTCCTCTAACTTGTTTATCAATGATTCTCGACCATAAATCTGTTCATACTCTTCAGAAATCAAGTCTAAATGTGTCTCATCTCGAAAATCATCTTTTATGTCAACAGGCATAGACTCTTTCAAGGATGTCACAATAGCATTAGCCATTGGGGCTCCAGCTTTACGAGAAAAGCCAGACCCCAAAAACAATGTTACTTGTTCTTTTCTTATACTATCTATCAGTTCTTTAAAATCTGCCATATTTTACTTGTTAAATATCTTTTCAAAATGTGCCCATGCTGTACGATAGTCAGCAATACGATCGCACTTGGTATATGGTGCAACGAAAGTTTGTTTCTGTCCACCGTAGAGTTCGCTTTTGTCAGAATCGATAGTATGAGTATAAGTTGGAGTTGTGCCTTGATAGCCGATGAAATTACCATGTTCATCGGAAATAGCTTCTCCTCGAATATCTTCCCAGCCTAAAATACCTGATCTTGGCGTTCCTTTACGATCAAGACCTACACCAGTCAGTCCTTTTGAGCATGTAAAAACAATTTGTCCGTTAACATCATACCATGTGTCCTGTTCATTTTGTTGCAATACTGGGAACTGAATTTTGTACATCATGATTAGTTCATCAAGAGTAAGCCCAAGAGCCATTGCTGCAACCACGTCAATCTCTACAAGTGCCTGACGACGCGCGAAGTAATTACGCAATGGAATGTCGTGATTCCATTGCTCTGTAAGAGTATCCCATGGTGCGAGACGTGGGTCATTTATACTCCAGGTCTCTTCTCTATATGCGGGATTCCATACTTCCTGCCAAAGCTCGGCATAATGGTTGGTAACGCAATTTAGACGGAGGCATCTTGAACGAAGTGCAGAATTGTATTTCTTATCAACTCCAAGAGGAAATCCCTGCATACGAACTGAAGTCAGATTTTGTGCGGCAATAGTTTTCATAAAGAAATCTAGTGGTAATGATGCACAAAGCGCAGCCATATCCACGGTGTTATCTCTGCTACTGAAAGTAGCAGAGATAACACCGTGGATATGTGCTGTCCTGCGTGGCAGGACAGCACATATCAACGACCTTTCACCCGAAAGGTTAATCATTTTACGAAATCCTACTTTATAATAATCAATCCAGTTATCATACGTTGCATTACCCATACTATCTTGGCCAATATAAAACCCTTGTACTTGCTTCTTGTATTCAGCTAACGGCATAATAGGTCTATAATTGGATCTAGCTATATATTCCGCAGAAACAGATGTTAGGTCAATGGTATCATAATCGGCTTTTGTATTGCAGATAGATTTTGGTGTTTTATAACTAGGATTACTTACATATATTTGTGGCCCATTGTACACCATCTCATAATTATCTACATTAGGATAGAATGTTTCACGTTTAATAATGCCAGAATCTACTGCGCCTGTTTCGTGATAGCATTCTTGTATGTTAGGCTTAAATTCTCCAACGTGTTTAGGAAATGCGGCAAAAGCTTTTAAAATCTCCATTGTTTGGGTGGTATGAATAGAAACAAGTTTGGCAGACTGTGCCTCTGCTCCCTGTTCAAATGTATCAGCCATGACCTTCAATTCTTTTTCTGTAATGTGAACAATACGATCATGATGACCAGCTGTGTTCCACTCTCCATTAATTTTTATTCCTCCGCAAATACCATATCCATTGTGTGCGAAACAAGAATCGATAGTCTGTGGGGTAAAAAGATTATTAATACTATAAAAACTAATATCTTGATATCCACCATAAATACTTGTTCCATATTTTTCTCGATGACCTATTGGAAATAAATTAAAAGCATTTTGATATTGAAAATGATATCTTAAACGTCTGTATAAATCTTTACGTAAGGGCTGACCATTCGGGTCATCGTACACTCCTTCAGGGTGTAGTAATCCCATGTAACCTTTATCAGACAACATTGTAAAGCCATTCTCCAGAACGCATTTATAAAGATTGGTCTGTTGACCTTCCAATAACGGATAGTTGCAATATGCATTCGTAAATGCTGCAGAACCGGCATTTTCTAGTTCTTCATCATTATAGAGTTTTTTGAGTAGAGGTGATGCGGTAAAGAAATTTTCTCGCATAGTTCTGGCTTGAGGTGCAGAAATCTTACGGATAGCTATTTCTGGATATTTTTCTGAGATAATGCCTTGTTCATCAAATTCCAACTTCAGCCATGGTGGGTTACCACAAATAATGTCAAATCCATCGCGTAGCCAGAATACTTCAAGGAACTCCAGCATCGGGTGGAAGAAATGATAACGTTCTGACAGACGAGCTACTATTTTGAATCGCATAGGGTCATCGTCAGCAAAAAGAGAACGGCTTCCACGAGCCTCAGTGAGAAGTTCTTCTTGGGTACGAGCCACAATCTGAGCTTCTTCGTCTGTAATTCGATTAAACTCTGTATCATCTTCAGCTAACATACCTTTTCCTGTACGCTCCAAGGCCAAACGTGTACGGCGATCTAGTCGGTCATTATCAACAGCCAAAAGAGCTTCGATATCTTTCCAATATTCTTCACGGGTAGGCAGTGATATAGTATCGTCATAACTCCAAAACCAAAGTGCACACCAATAGTCCATCACAAGTTTGGGCTTGCGGTAAGCATTCCTGTATCCACTTTTGTCCCAACTCACAACATTGTTCTAAAAAACCATGT
>ENA-ORTJ01000750-ORTJ01000750.1-human-gut-metagenome-genome-assembly--contig:-NODE-750-length-25894-cov-12.488719_pt1 | contig 25894 bp, 19 predicted proteins | sample MGYA00242069_ERZ509187 | MGnify/ENA primary metagenome ERZ509187 (study PRJEB26280, sample SAMEA2338779) | human gut metagenome | biome: human gut; feature: human-associated habitat; material: faeces... | reverse complement strand
TGCCGCAACGTTCCCGCCGCAGCGGCGGCGAATCCCCCGCTGAGGTTCAGCGAAAAACCTCCCGCCCGTTAGGGGCGAACCCGCCTGCGGCAGTTCGCGTGCCCCACTCAGCCGGTGCAGAAAAATCCGTGCCGAATTGATAAATCAAACTCATCTAATTAAAGCATATCCTAAAAAAACAGCACTGTCAACGCAATAAAAATTACAAAATGTAAACAATTTGTATATGTCAGCGCACTTTGCGGGAATTTGTGAAATAAGGATTGACAATCATCTTCTACTATTGTAGAATATAAGCAATAAAAGGTGTTTTACATTTGTAGAATAAAAGGAGGGTTAGACTATGCGAAACGACAAGCGATTGCCCGATGCGGAGCTGGAGGTCATGCAGACCATCTGGTCTCTGGGCACACAGGTCACGGCGGCCGAGGTGCAGCAGCACGCGGATAAGGACTGGAAAATGACCAGCGTGCTCACGTTCCTGTCCCGCTTGTGCGACAAGGGATTTCTTTCCTGCACGAAGGAGGGACGGCAAAACCTGTACACGCCGCTCGTCAGCGAGAAGGACTACCGTCAGCGTGAGAGCGTCGGCTTTCTGCGCCGGCTGTGCGGCGGCTCGGTGAAGAATCTGGTCGCGAGCCTGTCGGATGCGGGCGCGCTGACCGAGCAGGACATCGACGAGCTGCGCGCGTTCCTCGACAGGCAGACGCACTAAGGAGGGGATCTTATGCTGCAATTCTCGGAAAAACTGCTCAACAACCTGATGCAGATCGGTCTGACCGTATCGCTGGCGGCGCTCGTGCCGCTCATTCTGCGGCGGCTGATGAAAAAGCGTTATCCGGCCCGTATGGTATGTGTGGTGTGGGCGATTCTCGCGCTGCGGCTGCTCATTCCGGTGCAGTTGACACTGCCGCAGGCGCCGGTGCAGGTCATGCCGCGCACTAGCTATGTGGTGCAGAGCGACCAGACGGCGTTTCGGCAGGCCGGACTTCCGGTTGGGCAGAACCCAACCCGATGGGTGACGGGCACGCAGGCGCAAACGCTCAGCGCGGCAGACACCGGCACGGTCAAGACCGTGGATATTACCGACATTCTGCTGACGCTGTGGCTGGCAGGCGTGATTGCCTGCGTACTCTGGCAGGGGATTGGCTATTACCGGCTGATACACAGCCTGAAAGGTACGTCCCGTTCGGTCGAACGCGCGGATCTGCACACGATTTTGCAGGAGCAGTGCGCCGACCTGGTTATTGACCGGGAAATCCCGTTGCGGGTATCCTCGGCGGCGGACTGCCCGATGCTGGCCGGATTTATCCATCCGACGCTGTATTTGCCGGATGAGCGCATTTCCCGGACGGATGCGGCGTTCATTTTCCGCCACGAGCTGACGCATTACAAGCATGGCGATCTGTGGCTCAAGCTGCTGCTTCTGGCGGCACGCTGCCTGCACTGGTTCAATCCGCTGGTGCATCTGATCGAGCGATTCGCGCAGGAGGATATTGAGGCGGCGTGCGACGACGCGGTTGTTCGCGGACACGACGGCGCGTACCGCAGAGCCTATGGCGAGACCATCCTGCGGTCGGCTATTGCGCAGGTGCAAAAGAGAAAGGCTTTGGTGTCCTGCTTCGGCGATGACAAAAAGACGCTCATGCGTCGGTTTGAGGGACTGTTTGACAAGTCGGTCAAAAAACGCGGTGTCGCGCTCGTTGTGATGATCGCGCTGCTGGTCGGCTCGCTTAGCTGCACGATCGCGGTCGGTGATAACGATAAGGGTTTAACGAAAGAGCTGCGTATACAGCTGGCACAAAAACAGGCGAATGAGGCGGAAAACCTCGGCTATACGGTCAAACTGGATGGGAAAGACACCTATTTGATCACGGATAGAGAGTTCAGCGATAATCCGGGCGAAACCATTCCCGGACGTGTGGTACAAAAGCTGACCTTTGCAAAACAGGATGGAGAGTGGGCCGTATCGAACAGCGAAATTGTGCCGGAAAACGGCCGCGTGACTTCTCTGGATGAATTTAAGCTGTTGTATGAGAATGACCTCGGTCTGCCGGATTTTCTCTCGGACAGCAACCAGTGGAAAATCACAAACGGCTACAATATCAGCGACCCGACCGAGGCGGCAGAAGTGCTGCTCGGCATTGCTCCGGCGGCCAGTCAGGTTGAGGGCAGCGACGAAGAATCCGCACCGTACAACGACATCCGCAAGGTGACATTCACGTTTAAGGATAACAGCAAGGTTGTTGTCACCATGATAAACCAGTTCGGTCAGGGCTGGCTGCCGCAGGACTGGACGGACGGCAGCGGCGTTCGTTCCCGCACGGCGGCGGATCTCGCGCAGCAGTACGCACGCGCAGTTCTGCACAAGAGCGCACAGTATATCTTCCCGATTTTGACGCCGGACGGTCAGAAAGACCTTATCGCGCAGCAGATGGCTATGACCGGCGGCGAGCAGTGGACGTGGAAATACGGTCCGTCCTCGCCGTCTGCAACGGATTTCGTGCTTGTACCCACCGATGACGAGCAGGACTACACGGTCGTATTCCGATACACGAGCAGCGCACCGGACGATGTCCGCTCGGCGTACACCGTGCAGACCATCCGCGAGAACAAAAACAGCTCGGTGATCGGCTATATCCGCGAACTCAGTACGGACGGCATGACGCAGAGCGAATTGTTCCGGACGTACTATGCGACCGGTCTGTCGTGGCCGACCGTGCCGCAGTACATCGACAGCATGGATACGCAGATGATAAGAGGCTACACCGACCCTGCACAGGCGGCCATGCAGTATTTCGGCATGGCGCTGCACGGCGACTCCTATTTGATGCTTTTGCAGGACACAAATACGATGTGGCAGGGCGACAGCGAGGACGGCATACAGCTTGCGCAAGTCAAGCTGACATTTGGAGATAATCTCGCGCCGGCTTATGTAGTCATGGAGCAGACAGACGCAGGTTACTGGCAGCCAATCGGTATTACCGAGGACATCACAGTGCAGAGCGGAAAAGAGAAGCTGTACGCCGGTGTCAATGCGTTGGATGCTATTATGAGCGGTGATACACCGCTGTTGCAGGTTGGCGATACCATCACCTTCACATTTGAGACCGAGCCGGTCGGCGGTGTGGAAATCACCAACCGGTTGGTGAACTGGGAGGACGGCTCGAAGTTCGGTGTGATCGACGAGCAGATCACGCTGCAGAAATCCGGCGATGGCTGGGTCTATACCGTGCCGACAAGTCTTGGCGAAATGCTCTCGAGTACCATCAGCTATCCGTTCTACCATGCTGTCACGCTGGAATACACGGACGCAAGCCATATTCAGCATAAGGCAACGGCGGTGTATACAAGCGGGAGCGACAGTGCGGATGAGAACGAGGACAGCGATATTACCTCAACGGATTACTACAACGATTCGCTGAATTACAGCCTCAAGCTGCCGCAGTCCTTCGTCGATAACGGCTATGCCAAGTGCAATCCGGAGGACAACAGTATCCTGTTCGGCATGAAGAACGCCATGGGCGATGCCAGCCGCGACCCGACCGAGGACGGCGCAATTATGACAGTATGCGTGGATGCAACCGCCGTTTTGCACAGCGAATACGGCGATAACTGGACGAAAAACTATCCGTCTCCGGTCAAGCAGCTTGCTGAAAAGGACGGTTTGACCTATTATCTGGCGTATGTGTCCGATGTGCAGTATGACCCGTCCAATCAGGAGATTGCCGCCAAGTACAAGGAAATGTTCACTGCCGCGCAGAATATCACTGCGGATGATTTTGTACTCGACGACCTGACGGATAAGGACGGTACCGTTCGCCGTGCGCAGCTGCTGACAAGTCTTGGTGCACATTATGCGGTCCTGCATATGGGCGCACAGCATGACCAGCCGTATCAGGTTGCCGTGAATACGGATAATAATTCCTGTGAGGTCTATGTCAGCCGTATCGACTGGACAACCGAAGCACAGTATAAGATCTATGCCGCTGATGAGGTGACTTTCAAGGATATTACCAATACCGAACCGACAACGGTGGAGCATTTGGCTGATTCTACAAAGGGCTTGACCGCAGAGCAGTTTGATTTGCTGTACGGTACGCTTGATTTGCCGGTCTATACCGATGATGAATTGGCAAATCTGCAAAGAGTATTGCAGAAAGATCAGATACCGGAACAGGGAGCCGCATTTTTCCTTGGTTTAGGTGATATGTACGGCATATTTGACGGTGATTCTGTGAAGATTTACGGCGATAATAACGAATTTGCATCGCTGACCTATCAGTTTACCGACCCGAATACCGGTAAAGAGAACGGCAAATACGTCAAGCTGACCATGCACAAGGCAACAGCCGACAGCAGTCTGCCCGCACTGTGGATGCCGTATAGCTACGAGTTGTTCACGGCTTAATCCAACGGTGCCGTGCACAATAACGTGCAAACGAGTTGCGCGACACGGGTATCCCCCAGGGGACCTTCTCTTGCCCTTCGGGCAATTCACCTTGTGTCGCGCCTGCGTAGACTAAACCGTATGTGTAGCAGCAGAGTATCTGACACTGCGTAGAGGTAGAGAAAGGGGCGGACACATTGGTCGCCCCTACGGAAGATAAACAATATGGCCGTTTCTCTGGCGAGTCTCAGTTCTATGACAGGCAGACGCTAAGAGGAAGCGGGGAGATTCACAAGAGGGGTGGAAACCATAGGTGTCCATCCCTCTTGTGCCCCTCGCCGTGGGTACGGTGCCCCTGCCGGGCAGGCAAGTTAGGTTCGCTTCTCAAGCAGCAACCTCCTGTTCAACAAAAATTGAAAACCCATGATTTTGTTCACACAACGAACAAACACCGGGGGTATACTTGCGGTATTATAAGAATGTAAGGTGGAATTATATTGTCTACTATTTTAATCGCAGACGATGAGGCGCGTATCCGTCGTCTGGTCAGCGACTTTCTCAAGCGGGACGGTCATACCATCGTCGAAGCCGCCGATGGAAAGGAAGCGCTGAATATTCTGGAGAACCGCCGTCCGGGACTGGATATGGCCATTCTGGACGTGATGATGCCGGGGATGGACGGCTTTGAAGTCCTGCGGGAGCTGCGCGAGCAGGAGCACGGCGAAACCCACCTGCCGGTTATGCTGCTCACCGCCCGTGCCGAGGACGCGGATCAGGTGCGCGGCCTGGAAGGTGGTGCGGACGATTACGTTACCAAGCCGTTTTCGCCGATCGTGCTGGCGGCCCGCGTGCGCACACTGCTCAAACGAGAAGGCCGCGCCGGTGCACCGCTCGAACAGCTCGGCAAGCTGTCGGTCAATGAGCTGCGCCGTGAGGTCATGGTGGAGAACAAGCCGATCGACCTGACCCCCAAGGAGTACGAGTTGCTCATCTACTTTAAGAACAACCGCGCGATTGCGCTGTCGCGCGAGAGCATCCTCAATGCTGTCTGGGGTTACGACTACTTCGGCGACCTGCGTACCGTGGATACGCACGTCAAAAAGCTGCGCGCCAAGCTCGGGGAGTGCGGCACCATGATCGAAACCGTGCGCGGCTACGGTTACCGCTTTGAGGTATGAAGCTGAAGCATCGGTCAATCCGGTTTAAGTTTTTTGCCGCGATCAGCATTATCGCGCTGGTGTTTATCGGTATTCTGGTGCTGCTCAACGTGTTTTTTTATCAGGATTACTATATGATGACACGCCGAAGCGAGCTGCGTGATGCCTACGGCAGCATCTGCACCAGCTACGCGAGTGATTCCTCGGATGTTGCCGCGCTGCTGGACAGCTATGAGAGCCGCAGTGCCATTCGTCTGGCGGTGGTGACCGATAACGGCGATGTGATGACCTCGTCTGCCATGCAGGAGGGCGACGTAGGGTTTGATTTTGGGCACATGGAGCAAAAGTTCCGCAGCTTTGCGGTGCTGGCGTCCGTGGTCCAGAATCGTGACTGGGTAGATTTGGGTAAAAACGAATACCGCTTTATGACGATCAGTCTGCGCGATAATGACCAGTATCTGTGTCTGATCGGCGTGCTGAATGCGGAACACGGTGAATATCTGATCGCATATATGCCCTATGCGTATATCGAACAGAATTCTTCGCTGAATCTGGTGTTTCTGCTGATTGCCGGCGGCTGTGCGCTGCTGATTTGTCTGGGGTGCGGCTATGTTATCTCGCGTCAGTTTACGCGCCCGCTTATTCAAATGGCGGGACTGGCCGACCGAATGAGTGAGCTGGATTTCTCTATGCAGTACACCGGCAAGGAGGACGGCGATGAGATTGACCAGCTGGGACAGTCGCTCAACCGTCTGTCTGCGTATTTGGAGCAGGCGATCGGTGAGCTGAAGGAGTCCAATGATCAGCTGGCGCAGGAGATCGAGGAGAAGGAGCGTATCGACAATATGCGGCAGGAGTTTATCGTCAACGTGTCGCATGAGCTGAAAACGCCGATTGCGCTCATTCAGGGCTATGCCGAGGGCCTGACGGCTGGCGTGGCCGATGACCCCGAGGACCGCAAGTTCTACTGCGACACCATCGCCGATGAGGCCGACCACATGAACAAACTGGTCATGCAGCTGCTCAGTCTTTCACGGCTGGAGCTGGGTGCAGAGCAGACGTTCGACGAGGATATTGATCTGCATGCACTTTGTGCGGAAGCGGTGCGCAAAACCGCTGTTTTGTGTGAAAACCGAGGTTTGACCGTGGAATATGAGAACACGCATATTACGGTCCGCACGGACGGTGATCTGCTCGATCAGGTGCTGATGAATTACCTGTCCAACGCCATCCGCTACACGCCCGAGGGCAAGCACATTGAGATTTCGGCGGCAAGAACCGGAAACAGCGTGCGCCTGTCCGTGTTCAATGAAGGTGAAGGTCTGCCGGAGGAGGAGCTGCCGAAGATCTGGGAGAAATTCTACCGCACCGATCGCGCCCGCACCCGAGAGGCCGGCGGCACCGGCATCGGTCTGTCGCTTGTCCGCGCCATCGCGGATACCCTGCACGGCGCCTGCGGCGCGGAGAACGTCGAAGGCGGTATCTGCTTCTGGTTTGAACTGCCGGATCTGCTGCCCGCAGAGGACAGCGAGATAAAAGACTGAATTTGTCGAATAGAAAATTGAAAATCATGCTTGACAACTGCTCTATCCTATGGTATAGTATATAAGCACTCTGAGAGAGAGTTGCGATAAAATCTATATCGCGGGGTAGAGCAGTTGGTAGCTCGTCGGGCTCATAACCCGGAGGCCGCAGGTTCAAGTCCTGTCCCCGCAACCATGTTTAACCGCTGATTTCGTAAGAAATCAGCGGTTTTTTATACTTTTTCGAGCACTTAAAAAACCTCCGGGTAGGCGACCCCGAAAATGGAAAGTCGTATGGAAAGGCAGTGGTATCAAAAAAATGCACGACGTGAAGGTGCTTTTTTTGATACCTGAAATCAAAATTCTGAGTATACTTCGAGCAGCAGGCGAAAGGGGAATGCATCAACACCTACATAACTTTCGATTTCAACAGCAGCAGTGAGGTAACGTCAAAGACCAGACTGTCATCTATGAGGCGCTTGCTCTGAACCTTATGCCGACACGGTGAGGCAGCGTCTTTGTCGGTTGGTATGATGCCGGTGATGGCGACAGCAATGAAAAAAGCACCAACGATTATAACAAGGCGGAGAATTGTACACTGTATGCATAGGTGGCGCGAATGCGATCATGGCAGTAGCACTGCTCGATTGCGCACGGCACAGCAGGTCCAGCGGATGCAGGCTGGGCAGCCCAGAAGAAAACGCCTCCGTAAGCCCTGGCTCAAATGCAGGAACTTTTCAGAGGCGTCAAGGCCGGGTGCAAGGCGCACCGCCTGGCAGAGCTTATCAAAGAGATACACGAACAGCAGATACGGAAGGTTGAGGATGAGAATCTTCTTCAAGTCAACCGTCATAATTCCACACCCCGGTCTTTGGTCTTGACCTTCTCCCGCTGGCGGTGCTGGGCTTTGGCCTGCTGCTTCGCCTGCCCAGCTCCTTGCGGATAGAGGGCTTTTTCTCTTTCTCCAGGTTAATTGCGGAGAACTCCCGGAAGGCCGCCGTGATGACGTCGGCATCCCGGCCCTTAAAGAACACCAGATAGCGGGGAATCTCGCCGCTGGTGTCCTTTTTCAGCGCAAAGTCAATGCCGTACTTCTTGGCGGTGGCGGAAAAGGCACGGATGTTCTGATCGGTGATCTCGATGTTGGAAACGCTAGTGTTTTGCTTCATAAGCTGCCGGAGGGTCTGCTTGCCGTGGTGCAGCTTGGTCTTGTGGCCGGTCACTCCTTTCTGCATCTCGTCCAGCACTTTTTTCATGGCTTGTTGCAGCATCCCGGCGGAGAGCTTGGTAGCCTCCACACAGAGGGCAACGGTGCGCTGGGTGACTTCTTCCTGCATAAGTCATCATCTCCTTTCTCCGCTGCCGTACAGGTCGTGGTTCACCAGGAAAGCGTAGTAGCTGTCGATGGTGGCCGGGGCGTTATACAGGGCAGCCAGCAGATATTTCTTGATGTTGCGGACATAGGTGGTGTTCTCCCGCATACGGTCCAGCACATACTCTATGTGGGAACTGTTCAGCTTCAGAAATCGGGATTTGACCACCTCCGCCGGGTAGTCGTCCCCGGCAATGCGGATCGTCTCCCTGCGGGAACATACGGTATCCACCATGAGTTCCACCAGCTCGTCCAGACGCTCACGGTCCATGCGCTCGTTTTGTATGAGGATGTCGTACTCGATGTTCTCCAAAATCAGTTCCCGATAGCTCTCTCGCTCCCGCATCCAGTCCCGTCCGGCCCGGCTAACCCCTGCGGGGGGGTGGGGGCTTGATTGGATAGGATTTGATCCTTCCGTACTTAATGAATCAGTATTTTGTTCTTCAGGATTTCTTTTCTCTTTATTTAATTGTGGCCGGTTTTCCAGACATGGGTTATCCATATCCGGGTTTTCCGTATCTGGACAAGCCGTATCCGGCTCGTCCTCACACGGCTGGCCCGTGTCCGGGGGATGGGGCGTCTCATAGATGACATACTCCACATCCACGATCTTGCCCTTGCTGTCCCGAAGCCGGTTGCGGACTATGTACCCGGCCCGTTCCAGCTCTTTCAGGGCGGAGCCGATGCTGTCCGTGCCCTCCTTACAGATTTTCGCCAGGCCTCTGGTGGTGTAGTTCCAGTCCTCCGGCAAGGACAGCATCATGGAGAGCAGCCCTTTGGATTTCAGCGACAGTCCCGCGTTGCGCAGGTGGTGGTTAGACATCACCGTGTAGTCGCGGGTTTTTTCAATGCGAAATACCGCCATGTTATCACCTCCTTTCAGCGGTTTGGAATAGGGTTGAGCAAAACTCCGATTTGCGCATAAGGATATACAACAAATAGTGCTATAAGGCTCGCTCAAACCATATATACCGTGTCTTGATTTCGCAATAATTGAGTTTTGCTCATCCCTAGGTTTGGAAAAGTGTTCGTTTTTGGGAGAAAGGCGGTATCTATGCCGCCCGGATACCCCGGAGAGGAAAACCTATGGGCAGTGGCCTTCCGGCTGATTGTGGAAGAATAAACATGGGATTTCCGACTCCTTTCGGTGCAATTTTACGGGCAATGTGTTGCTTTCTTTGCTCTGCTATTGCATAATATAGTTGACATCAAATATAACAGCGATAGTTTGGTGAGTTTAAACGCGTAGCTGCTTTCGGATTAATGAGAAAAGCAACTAACTGCAGACTTAGGTCTGCAAGATAGTTGCTATAAAACGAATTTATTGTTTTATTCCCCCTGGGAAAATGCGAAAACACACTGCCTACATTAACTGATTACTTTGACGCATATTACCCAATGATTAAGTTTAAGCCTGAAAGAAATATGTTTTTTAACTTACTAACAAACATTTTATAAAATTATAATTGCCGAGGAAGGGTGTGTAGGATATATGTTCAATCTAATAGGGAAGCATAGCGATCAGCGGATTAATCAAATCGCAAATAGTCTAATTAAATCGTTGCAAGAAACGGCTTTAAGCGGTGAAATGTATGTTGGCTATCCTATTTTCTACGATCCAATTAGTTGCAACGAGGTGCGTATAGATATTCTTGTGGTTTCTTATTCTGGCGTTGTAATAATCAATTATATTGATGATGTAACACTAGATTATACTGAACTTCAAGATCGCTTATATAATAAAGTTGATTCGAAGTTGAGAAATTATGACTTCTTAGTCAAAAAACGCAAGTTGTTCTTCGATATATCACAGGTAACCTATTCGGAGAAAAAAATACAGCCTATTGATGACTATAATATCGTTTTTTCTAATGAAGAACTCTGCGCTAAAATTGTAGAATTGATGACCTTTAATTTTACCGAAGATCAGTATTCAAATATTCTGTCAGGCTTCCAAGAGGCATACGGAATCAGCAAAAGAACATATCGCCCGGTCGTTGTTCCAGACACAAAATCAGCATTGGTTAATAATATGGAAAAAATAATTGAGCGATATGATAGGAATCAGATGGAAGCAATTTTAAGCGATCCGATAGGGATTCAAAGAATTCGCGGAATGGCTGGTAGTGGAAAGACCGTTATTTTAGCTCGCAAAGCAGTAGAACTCCACACTAAACATCCAGAATGGGATATTATTGTCACGTTTAACACTTGGGCGTTAAAAAAGCAAATTGTAGCACTGATTGATAAGTTTTACAGCATAAAGAATAACGGTCAAAAGCCCAATTACAAAAAATTGAGAGTTATGAATTCTTGGGGATCGAGCAGAAATCCAGGAGTTTATTATGACATTTGTATTAATACGGAATCGGAGTATTATACCTTCTCAGGGGCTAAAAGCGCATTTGGTAAGGGCAATGTATTTGAAAAAGTCTGCGCAGAGTTGTTAAAGACCTCTGCACTTCCTAGAAAACTATACGATTGTATCTTAATTGATGAAGCACAAGATTTTGGTCCTAACTTCTATAAGCTGTGTTTAAGCGTTTTGGATCATAATCGCCGATTAGTGTACGCATACGATGAACTCCAGAATATTAATGAGCAAACCATGAAGAGCCCTGAAGAAATTTTTGGCTTTTCTATTCAAAATGATACGCCTCTTGTTACCACCTATCGAAACCAGAGCAATGTTATCGTGGCTGCACATGCAATAGGTATGGGGCTCTATAGCGAAGACGGCCTTATCCAAATACCAAGTGCTCCCGATGTGTGGGCTTCTATTGGTTATGAGAGCGAAAATGGAATTGTTCCAGGAAGGGAAGTTACTCTTTATAGACCCAAAGAAACAAGTCCTGATTTTTTAAAGGCTGATGCCTCGACTCTGGTTTCTGTAAAAAAATGTGAATCTTTTGAAGAACAGTTGTCAGTATTGACTGAGAGTATACTTTCTGATATTGAGGAACAACATCTAATTAATACCGACATTATGATCATCGACATGGATTCCATTGGTCATGAAGGAAACAGAAATAAGTTGCGGAACTACCTCGTAGAAAACGACTTATCGGAAAGGCTTCATATTCATTTGGCCGGTGCCGCTTCTCCAGAAGATTTCTTTCGTAGCGAATCAGATCCACCTTCAATAGTTTATTCAAGTATTAACAGAGCTAAAGGCAACGAAGCATATCAGGTTTATATAATCAATGCTCAAAAGTGCGTCAATACTCTTTCTGTTATGCGAGATCGAAATGCGCTTTTTACTGCAATAACCCGCAGCAAAGGTTGGGTAACAATCTTGGGATATGGTTTTGGAATGGATGAATTAGCGCAAGAATTTGAGAGCATTAAAGAAAATGAATTTAAGTTGCACTTTTCCAAATATCCTACCGATGATGAAATTAAGGATTTGGTTCGTAACAATCAAGATATTGCGCAACATGATCAAACCATATTAACTAAAGCACGCAAAGTAATTGAGGACATTTCCAAAACTAAGGTGGAGAGCAGCACTAAACTCAAAATTGCAATGGAACTATTTGGTGTTTCCAGTCAAGAAGAATTGATGGAAATACTCAAGCGAGATGATAATAATGCCTAAATTGAAGTTGGATGCTGCTTTAAGGAAAGAATACGATGCGGTCGCGGATATTCTATATACTAAAGGTCTTGTGGTAGATGCAAATCCATTTGTTGTAAAATCAACCGGAGCAAATATGTTCGATGTGACTTGGTCTGGGAAAAACTCAACAAGTAATATTCTGTTTGATGAAGAAAAAACGGGCATCGAATTATTAGAACCCATTCGGAGTGAAAGGCAGTATACTTTTTTAACATATGACAAGAGTATCATCCAGGCAGAATATAAAATTGAAAATGATAATGTCGTAAAAGGGAGATTGCTCTTTTTAAAGCTACAAAATAAAGTATGGAGCCACGACGAAATATCAGAGTATGCGGATGATCCCAACAAGCTAGATGATATGTTAAATGAGGAGCTAGGCTTGCCTATAATGATTCGTATTGATTTTGATCCTCAAAATCATGTTGATTGCCATCATCCCAAGGCGCATTGTGTTTTTAGCAATGTAAAAGATTGTAGAATTCCGATGAAGTCTGTACTGTCTCTCGGCCAATTTGTGGATTTTATTTTTAGACAATTTTACCATGTCGAATTACCTGAATTCGACATGGTGAAATTTGATGAAACGATTACTCAGGCCGAAAGCAAGATGATACATATTAACTGGTAATATATAGTCTTGGAGCGTCATAGGTCGTAAATCTACGGCACTCCTACTTGTTATTCCGTTTCGTCGTTCAGGCCCTCCGCCTTCAGCCAATCCTCAAAGGACTTTCTGGAGATGCGGATCATGTTGCCGATGCGGATCGTCTTGAACAATCCGGAGTTGGCGAGTTTATAGGCCGAGGCGCGGCCGATACCGAGAATGGCTGCGATGTCATTCACGGTGTATGTCCTGCTTTGGGGCATCCCTTTTTCGTTGGTGCTCATAAAATGATCCTCCCTGCTAATAGCATTTTGAAATGGCCCCTGGAAGCCCTCTGTCACAAGGGATTCCTGCTAATATCTTGCTAATACGACATTTGAAAAGCCGTTGTGAGACAGCATATTGCAGGGGAATTTGTGCAAATTGACCTGCCTCCAGGCAGCACAATTTGCGAAGAAACAACACGGGAAGATATGATATGAACAATTTACGAAATGGTACGCCGTACTCCCGGAGCACAGCTTGTTGAGTCTGTGCTCCGGGATTGTTTTGCTGCAAAGCGGTTCGGAGTTAATCGTTTTTGGATATATGCAAAGGCAGAACAGGAGTAGAACAAAGTGGAACAAAGGTAGAACAACTTGGAATCAAACGGTGATTGTCAAGAGAATCTTTCGGGTGTATAATAGTACTATCGAAAAGTGGATAAAGTGGCTCTGCTGTCGCAAAAAGATGCGATAGTGGAGCTTTTTGTATATCAAAAAAGTTAAGAGAAAGACCAATAAGTAAATTTCTTATTGGTCATTTTTTATACCATTTTTCGAGAGTATATACACGAAAAGAGTGAGAATAGTGGGGAGAAAATGCAAAAATTCGCCTAATGTGAAGGTGCATGGAGTACCTTTCCGTGTGACAGAAATGGGGATGACGACTAAAGGGCAGGCTAGATGCTATATCAGTATGAGGCAGCCAGATGGGAGTATACTGCATGGGGAAGGCGTAAGTAAACTGGTTACGGCAAAGAGTATGAAGGCTGAGGCTGTCATAAAAGCTGCAGAAAACATTATATGGAAGAATCGTGGACAGGTGCTTGAGTGGTTACGAGCTGGTCGACTGCAGAAAGCGACACCGACGCTGTTGCTTCTGGTGCTGCCGGAAGAAAGCGTAACAAGTATATATGGTAAGAACGATGAAAGGCGCAGAGAACTGGTGCGGTGCGCAGCGAAATTGCTTCCGCCATTGCCTGAGTTACAGGAAAAGATGGAAGCTGTAACTTTTCGTGCTGTAGAAAAAGTAGCAGTTAACAGAGGGGAAGACGATGCTTTAAAGCGAGCGCTGAACCGGCTGTATGATGAAGCGGTTGCGCAAGGAATCTTACAAGAAAATAATGTTAAAAAATTGCTCGTAACTGTTCGTAGCGAGGGAGAAAAGGCAGACAAAAATATTAACCAGCGTGCCCTTAGTCTGGAAGAGATGCGGATGCTGACGGCCTTATGTATAGAGGGGATGCAGACCGATATACGGTATGCATCCGTACTGCTTCATCTGACCACGGGTGTAAAGACGGGAGAGCTATGTGGATTAAATATTGACAATTTAATGCGATATAAAGATGCGGTATATATCGAAATTGGCGCAAAATCCGTACAAAAGCGAGGTAAAGTTGCAGAGTGGAAGCCATACGATCGTGAAAGCGGAAAACAGCGGCGCATACCGTGCACACCTTTAGCACAGGCGGCGCTAAGTGTGCTTTTGAAGTCGCGGTTGGAAGCGGGTGCAAAGGTGGATGCTCCGCTGATTGTAGGTGAGGGCGGACGCCGATGGGATGTGCTGAAATTGCGCGCTTTTGAAAAAGAGCTGCTGCAAAAAGTAGTACCAGAGTATGCGAAAATCTCGCGAACTGATCTAATTCGTACAAGTTTTGAGTATTACTGCCGGGCTGTATGCGGTATGCCAGATGGTCAAGTACAGAAGATATTGGGGTGTAAGGCAGGTCAGACGTACGAAGAGTGGTATGCGGACTACAATTCTAGGGTTGCGCTGATAACGCTATGTGCACAGCTTACAAGATTCCATAATTTGTTAGCGGAAAAGGGGGATAGATGGAAAGTGGCCATGCACCTGCATCTGCGGGTGAAACGTGGGGCAAGTGTCAAAATTCAAACTGAACATGGCATTAAAATTGAAAAATGGTAATGTGTGAGCCGAGAGGCTCTTTTTTTATGCCTGTAGATAAGGACTTATTGTATCTTGCAATAGGTCCTTATGTTGCATAATGAAATTTGAGTTAATTATATTGACGTTTATTTACTAAAATGTCATTATATAAATATAAAGCAGCAGAATAAGGAGTGAAATAAATGGCATTTTTCACAACTCAGCGAAAAGAAACCGGTAGCTATAATGACAAGCGAACTAAGCCATGCCGTAGCAGACGCAAAGGCAAAATATATAATGAGAAAACGAAAAATGGCAAACTAACCGTTTGGGGTGCTTACGAGCGGGTAATTTTGGCTATACAGAATGCGCGCAAATGGGCTGACAGCACATGCAGGGCATATGATAGTGTTTTCTACCATTACATTGCTGAGATTTATAATGACATTGAGTATGCTTCGCTGACAGAAGAAACGGCGGAGCAGATTTGGTCGTCTAAAATTGACATTTTTGAAGGCAGTGATGCCCAGGATCAAAGAGCACGGAGTATTTTCGTGAGCTTTGTAGAGCAGGCGTGTCGAGCGGGACTGTCTCTGATGCGGTTCAGAGACACGGTCCCATTTGTGATTCCGGAAGATCTTAGTCAGCTGACTACGGAGCAGCTGTTGGAGGTACGTAGAGCTGCTGATCGTTGCCAGTGGCGGCCGAAGTCGCTGACAATTGAAGCGGAAATTAAAATTTATAACGAGTTGATAAAGCGAGCATCGACGCAGGGAGAGTGCATTGCCTTGCTGGTCATGCTTTTGCTGGGCTGCCGTACATCAGAAGCTGCGGGTTTGTCCTTTGGAAATGTCCGTAAGATGGCAGATGATTTGTACTCCATAGAGCGACGGGAAGTAGAAGAGCAAAGCTCAAGAACCGTTAAAGCTGGCAGTAAAACCGCAAGCGGTTACAGACTTTTGCCGCTTTTGCCGCAGTTTTATGATCTGCTGGAAGAGCGTAAGCGTATGGTGCAGGAGTACATGGAGGAAAACGGCTATACGGACTTGGATATAGACAAAATGCCGCTTGCTTGCCAAGGTACGAATCTGCTGACACGGTGTACAGCAAAGGAAATGAACCGTGTTTTTAAGGATATTTGCATTGATGTGGGTGTCGAAGAAGGTTTTTTCTTTGAAGCCGAGGCAATGATGGCTATTGATAAAGAGGCAGGGGGGGAGTACGAGAATACAGTAGTAGCCTACATTTTACGGCATCAAGCTGCAACGGAGCTAATAGCGTCTGATGCTTCTCGGGCTGCAATTTCTGTGCTGATGGGTCACAAAATCGAAGATCCTAATGTAAAAGCATTTGACTATGCCAATGCAGACGGTCAGCGTGAACTGCTGCATATTTTAATGCAGCGCCCGTTATACCGGTACATTTGCGGTGCGACAGATATAGAGCAGACTACGCTTGAAAAGGGTCAATCGGCAGTATGCGGAGGATCGACTCGTTTGGTCGCACAAGAGGACGAGGAGTTTGATCTTTATATTGACACGCTGGAACCGTATGACACAATGCAGATTCAGCTTGAGGGCGATATCCGGTTAATGAAGAAGGATGCAAGAAAGACAACCGCATTGCCGTATCAAAAACCGAGCGGGCTTAGTATGGTGAATGCAGTGACTCAGGTTGTGACAGAGGCCGAAGAGAATGTAAGAGCTGGAAAGCTGGCGGATAAGCCAGTTATGATCGCGCAGTGTGATGATCCTCTGAGCGAATTGATGACCATTGACGATCTGCAGATCAATTGGAAGCCTCAAATCACCAATGGGGATGGAGATCCGATTGCAGATTCGTCTGAAGAAGTGCAGATGGCGGTTTGCGAAGATACATTGATTGCAGTTTTGCCAGGCAGTGTCTTAAAAGAAGTGCCGAAAAAGGAATTCGTTTATAACGGTACAAAGAGGGCACGCCGCGATGAGAAGATTTTTGCGGATAAGACCATAGACCGCGTTAAAACGATATTGCCGTTTTCACAATCTGCGGATAAAATTGTAATTAGCAGAGAAGGAACGGCATGGTATTTGCTAGCCGAGGTCAGTGCAGAAGAATTTTTACAGGCAGATGCATGGGAAGAATGCCGCAGAGCGTTGGCAGCGGGCGGTATCATGATTCCATGTGAAAAGGATGCAGATTCGCTGATTTGTGGAGCGAAAAATGGCGATATAGTACGCTTACCAGCAGACAAACTGTGTGCATGGCAGGGCCAGCGGCAGGTCGTACGTATAGGCGAGGCACCTCTGGCAGCAGCTTGCTTCTGTAAGGCTACTGATGATATTCTGCTGATTAGCGAAAAGGGACAGGCACTACGTACGCATGTTTCGGATTTGTACAAGCGCGTAGACATTGGCGGTGGACTGACCAAAGGTATGCGTATGAAAACAGGTACAGACGATAGATTATGCTGCTGTTTGGTTTATCAGCCAAAGCGTAGTTTAACAGCTGTTTCTCAACAGAGGAAGCTGCTTGTGCTGCGTGCGGACAGTGAAGAAAAGGCGCAGCTCAGAGCGCAAGGACATGTCGGAGAAGGCGTTTGCCTGGTGTATGTGGAAGGTTCGGATCGCTTGGCGGAGGTGTTGTATACAGATCAGGCAGTGTTACTGCTGTCGGACTCCGGATATGCGCAATGCCGTGACATTAGTGTGCTGAGAGAGAAGGGACGCCGTGCAAAAGGCATTGAGGGCATGAAGCGTGGTCAGATTATAAGAGCGGTATGTGCGAAAGTTAAATAATAGGGAAGGCGCAGCTTTTGAGCAGGTATCTCAAAAGCTGCGCCTTTAGGCTTGAATGAATGTAGTTAGACTTGCTATTTTAAAGGAGATATAAAAATAAAGCGAAGAAAAAAGTTTATAAAAACCTTTTCTTCGTTTTTAATACCCTGCTGACGCAGGGAGAAATTGATGTGGAGACAACTGTTTAGGATCAGCATAAGGATCACCCCCGCTTACGCGGGGAACATATTTATTAATGATAGTATAGCAGAAATTTTATATCTTTGCAACTTTAAATTGTAAAGATATAAATTAGATTCTAGATTTAATAATTAATGTTTTGGTAACCAGGGAAAAAACGTGCATCAGGGATATTGGTTAAGTTATATGTTCGGTAGACAGTACGATTTATATAAATATCTTTTGGAGGGTATTCGATCATTTGTTTGATATAATTTGTGCAAGATATTTTATTTCCTAAATATTTATAGTCGTCTGAAATATCTTGTATATTAATAGATTTAAACTGGCTGCTTATTGTGATGCGCCCATGTTCTTCGCTAAGAATTTCCTTCAATGTTTTGTGGGGATCTCGAGCTATACATAGATCGCTGCGGAATATTGGGTTTGGGCATGACGGATCTAAACTTCCAGTATATTTATTTCCTGATGAGCCAGTAATAGTGACTGTTCTAGGTAGTTGCTTCATACCAGTGGCGGTTACGCGCGGGCAATCGTATGCAATTATTCGAAATTCATTTTCGATATCAGTAAATCGATCATCCTGTTCACGACATAGAAGAGGAAAGGCTAATGTATTATAAAGGTTGAGAGGGAAAATAATATCGGTTTGGTTAGGAAATAGATGTTCTAATGAACACATACAAGCTGCATAAAACGGACTTGACCCATCTTGTCTAATATCTCGAATACTATTTGCGTATGTCATTTTTGTCCCAAAATATTCATGACCAATAGCTGCTTGTGTAATTTTGTCTATTTTTACATTAAGCGCAATAAAATAATATTCATCATCAAAATTGTTGAGCCACTCCAGAGAGTTTTCATTAAGTACATGAAAATATGTCAGATAAATGTGAGGGATAAAGTAATCATTTAATATTGAGTATAAAACTTGCGGGGTATGGAAGTCATCTACGGGGAAAACTTGTAATAGAGCTTTGACTAAATTTTTCTCATAATAGTCTGAAAATGCATATCCTGTTATAGGGGGCTTTAAGAGAGCGGATAAAATATCTCGGCAATCAACGATGCCACGTTGTATTTTACGAGCGTATGCTTCGTTTTTAATTCCGCGAATTAAGATCATTATAGTGTTTCCTTTCTGATTAAAATGTGAATTATCTGGATTGGGATGATTTGCAGAGACTGGAAATGGTGGCTCCGATGTGTTAAAACGAAGCGCATTAAATACGCTTCGTTTTAACTATATTGGCCAATCCAACTTTTGCCCGCACCGACTACAAAATGCTATATGTTCACGTTCGATAGTAATTTTACAGCGAGGGCAAAGAGGGTATGATGAATACCGCCCGAGCGAATAGAACGACATAGATTTTGTTATGCTCATAGGTACTCGATATTTTAGTTCACATAAGAGAAAGAGTATATTAAAAATATTTTGACATAGAGATTATTTGTAGTATCCATAACTGCCGATAGAAGATCCTGTTTCGAGTAAGGTATTACCACTGTAAGCTTCTAATTCAACATAGATACGGTATGAATATCCATGTTCAACAGCCCAGTGTTTTTTGCTAACTGCAGCATAATGCATATTTGCTGTGTCAGTCCATGTTTTTAATGTAATCCATTTTTGATTTTTTAATTGCTGTAGGTGAAGTTTACATACGGTTTTAGTTACTTTAGGTGATGCTGCACTACCAGCTCCAGATACTGTTGCAATACCTAAAGATGAAATGTCAATATCACCACTTACGGTTGAAACATAGGTCCAACACGGTTGTACAGTCGCACTGGAGCAAGTGAATACAGCAGCCATTATCAAAATAATGGCAACTATTGATTTGGTAAATCTATTCCTCATAAAGGTTACCTCCTGTATGTCGTTCTATATAATTAAACGAGTCCTTTGCAGAAAATCTGACAAAAAATTAGCGAAAAAAATGTTCCCATAGGTTAACTACGGGAACATAATGATCGTATTCATGGAATACTTTCTAATATTTTAATAATCACATCTTTGGTAATGTTACCAGAGATTGAATAGAAGATATTATTAATGGTATATATGGCGATAATACGATCTTTGCGTTCGGATATAGTAACGTATGCATTATTAATTTTTAACTCTGTAATCTGTCCGTTTTCAGTATCTATTGATAAATGGGAAGAATGCAACTCGCACTGTACTTCGTAATATGTACCATTCCCATTTGTAAGTTGGATATAAATATTTTCTTTTGGTATTTCACGGATAGAGTCTATAGCAAATCCTTGTGGAATATATGTTGGCAGATATTTATCAAAAGTATCTGAAATAGAAGGAGAGACATCATTAAAAGTAAAAGTTGAACTTTTTTCGCCAGAGTTAAATATAAAATTAATAATTGATGTTCTAAATGCGCTCACACTGAACATCATTGCGGCACAGACTAGAATAGCAGCGAGAATTGCAATACGAATCCTAGAACGAAATTTTTTTCGGTATGTAGTAAACTGCTGTTTTTGATTCTTTCGAATCAATTTCTTCATTTGCTTTTCAAAAGTAGGGGAGAATTTATGGGCAGGGCTCCCTTCTGAACGTAGTTCTTCATCGGTTTTGAGTTCGACGTTATCGTCATCAGAAATTTGCGATATTGCAACACTAATGAGTTTATCGAAATCCTTATCGGATATTTTCACTGTAAGACACCTTCTTTCGTTAGAATTACTTTAAGTAACTTTTTGGCACGACTGATGCGCTTGTGAACAGTATTAGTAGAAAGATTTAGAGCAATGCCAATTTCTTCAGTGGTGTGATCATATAGGTAGCTTAATTTCAAGACATCTCTATACTTATCCGGTAACTCGCTGATAGCTTGCACAATTGCTTCAACGGTAATCCTGTCGATGATGATATCTTCGGGTCCAGATGAATTATCTGATAAATCCAGTGGTATTTCATAGACGGTATCGGTTGGATGTATACTCCGGTAATAATCGATGCAGATATTTCGAATAATCATTTTCAGATAGCTACGATGTTTATCTGCAGGTATTTCAGCAATTCGATTGATATTCTTGGCTACTCGGATGTAGGTTTCAGCAACCATATCTTCGGCGTGCTGAACATCATGAAGAATGCCGTAAGCTATTTGGAACATACCTTGAGAATAGGTTCTGTAAAGAAATTCGAATAAGCATAATTGGGATTGGCGTTCGACTAATGCGAATGAAATCATGTGTAGGACTCCGTAAATTGTATTGGTATATATATTGTATCAGAAAATCGACAATTTGTCGAAAAGGCTTTGTGCCTGTGAAGTTGGGTATTAAGATAAGAGTGTATCAGCAAGAGTGTATAAAGAAGATAAGCCAAGTTGATTGCATGACCTATGTTCAGGATTATATCTCTTGTACGTTAAAGATTGATTTGTTTTCACAATTTGTGGATTATCACCAAATATGTCATATTATATTGGAACAGGCACGCTTTTGTGGTAAAATATTATGAAGGCTTTTACAAAGGAACATTATAGATGCGTGAGATACCATGAAATGTTCGTCAAAGGCATTTGCAATAAGAAAAATACTGATATTAATACCAGACTTGCATATGATTTCAGATGCTTGAGCAGACTTCTAAACTGTATTTTATAGACATATTGCATATTGAATGGCCTGATTTGTTTCTATCAAACCCATTATGACATGTCTGAATCTCGAAAACGATATTTTCAATACAAGATAGGTGCTGTGATTTTGAGCTATTATGTCGCGGCACTGCTTAAAAATCCGGATCGACGTAAAGGTCGGCATGATGCCGATGCACTCCGTCGGGAACTTCGCCAGAATAGCTGTGATTTGATGAAGGCAACGGAAAAGAAATATTGGATTACAAAAGGATTGCATTTCGTTCATATGACACCAGATGGGTTGGAAAGAATAAAAAGAACGCATTTTTATTACATATTGAAGAAATTTATTTGATAATGGGGATGGAGATTTGAAAGGTCTAATCTTAGCCGCAGGCAAAGGCACGCGCCTTTACCCGATGACAAAACCGATGAGCAAGCCGTTGCTTCCGGTTTACGACAAGCCCATGATTTATTACCCGCTTGCAATTCTTATGCAAGCGGGCATTTCCGATGTCATGGTGATCGTTCCGCCGAACGAGACGGATACATTTCGCGCGCTGCTCGGCAATGGAAGTCAGTTCGGCATTCAGATTTGCTATGCAGAACAGCCTGTCGCGCGTGGTATTGCGGACGCACTGCTGATTGGCCGTGAGTTTGTGGGCAACGACTCGGTATGCCTTGTGCTTGGCGATAACATTTTCCACAGCAATACACTGGCCGAAGTTCTGCGCAAAGGTGCACAGCAGCAGAACGGTGCAACGGTATTCGGCTACTGGGTCGAGAATCCACGCCCGTTCGGTGTGGTAGAGTTTGACGAGGATGGACGGGCTATTTCGATTGAAGAGAAGCCGCGCCATCCGAAAAGCAATTACATAATCCCCGGCATTTACTTTTATGACAACCAGGCGATGGAGATTGCAGCTAATCTCACGCCGTCGCAGCGCGGCGAGCTGGAAATCACAGACGTAAATCTGGAGTATTTACGCCGGGATCAATTGCAGGTGCTCCCGCTCGAGCGGGACGTCGTGTGGCTGGACGCCGGTACAGCAGACAGCCTGATGGATGCAGGTCAGACTATTCGAACCATTCAAGCCGAGACCGGACGCTATGTTGGCTGCCTGGAAGAGCTGGCCTTTAATCAGGGCTGGCTGACAGAAGAGCAGGTACACGAAGCCGGACAAGAGCTCGGCATGACACTTTACGGACAGTACTTACAGTGCTTATAACGGAGGATAGAAAATGACAGTTTTGTTAGCAGGCGGCGCAGGCTATATCGGCTCGCACACCGCCGTACAGCTTTTGATGAGCGGACATGACGTAGTAATCGCAGATGATTACAGCAACAGCTGTCCGGAGGTTATCAACCGTATCGAAGAAATCACCGGAAAGCAGGTTCGCGCCTACGAGACTGACGTGAAGGACAAAGCCAAAGTACAGCAGATTTTCGCAGAAAACGGGATCGACTGCGTGATTCACTTTGCTGGTCTGAAGGCAGTCGGTGAGTCGGTACAGCAGCCGCTGAAGTATTACCGCAACAACATTGACACCACGCTGACGCTGCTCGAGTGCATGCAGGAGGCAGGTGTCAAGCAGTTTGTTTTCTCGTCCTCCGCGACGGTTTACGGCGAGGAGAATGCGATTCCGTACATCGAAACGATGAAGCGCGGCAGCTGCTCCAACCCATATGGCTGGACCAAGGTCATGATGGAAGAAATTCTTGAGGACGCGGCAAAGGCTGACCCGGAACTGACTGTCGTTCTTTTGCGCTATTTCAATCCGATCGGCGCACATGAGTCCGGTCGTATCGGCGAGGACCCGCAGGGTATTCCGAACAATCTGATGCCGTATATCGCGCAGGTTGCCGTCGGCCGACGCGATCATCTCACGATTTTCGGCAACGACTACCCCACGCCGGACGGCACCTGCCGCCGCGATTACATTCATGTGATGGACCTCGCGGACGGTCACGTGAAGGCGGTTGAGTACGCCGCACAGCACAAGGGCGTTGAGGTGTTTAATCTTGGTACCGGCACGCCGTACAGCGTTCTGGAGATTGTTCACGCGTTCGAGGACGCGACCGGCGTTGCAATCAAGCACGAGTTCGGTGCGCGCCGTGCAGGCGACCTGCCGGAGTTCTGGGCGAATGCAGATAAGGCCGAAAAGGTGCTCGGCTGGAAGGCAGAGCGTGACTTGACGGCTATGTGCAGAGATACGTGGAGATGGCAGAGTGGGAACCCGGAAGGGTATCGGAAATAAGTGATGAAAAGAAAGGGGAGAATTGCGATGCCGATGGTCAGTGTTATCATGCCGGTATTCAATGCCGGAGACGGCAGTGAGTTGGAGCAAGCAATTCAATCCATTCTTCAACAAACATTTGCTGATTTCGAATTGATTATTTGCGATGATGCTTCTACAGATAACACATGGGAGCATTTGAAGAGGTTGGCATCTCTGGATAGCAGAATTACCTTGCTGCAGAATGTGGTTAATCAGAGAGCAGGCGCGGCACGCAATCGCTGCATTGATAAATCACAGGGACGATTTATCGCGTTTATGGATGCGGACGACATATCTGCGCCTAATCGACTGCAAACACAGTTGGAATTTTTGAAAAATCACCCCGAAATTGCTTTTGTTGGAGCAAGGGGTGAATTTTTTCATAAAGTTCCCGGTGATTTAAAACAATATTACTGGTGTGTGGATCAGCCGCAGGCAAAGGATTTCCTTATGACCTTACCATTTGTTCACGCTTCTATCATGATGCGGCGTGATGTGATACAGAAAGTCGGAGGATACAGTACTGAGCAAGCCGTTATTCGGTCAGAAGATTACGATATGCTGATGCGTGCATATGCATTGGGATACACAGGAGTCAATATGGCGAATGTGATGTATTTTATTCGACTGGATGAAGGTACTTACCAAAGACGGAAGTACTGCTATCGCTTAAATGAGTGCATAGTAAAATTCAGAGGCTTTTCAAAATTGGGATTGATGCCAAAAGGAATTTTATATGCGATCAAACCGCTGATTGTTGGACTGATACCAATAAAATTGCTGAATAATCTAAAAAAACGATATTACAAGACGTAGCTCGCATTAAGAGGGAAAGAAATGGAATTTGATTATACTAAAGAGCCAGGGCAGAAATTACTTAGTCGCAACCAGTCGAACGATGGTAAACCTTTGGTTAGCATTATTACTCCATACTACAATGCCGGAAAGTATTTCGAGCAAACATTTAACTGCGTAATGAATCAAACGTTTCCGTGGTTTGAGTGGATTATTGCGGATGATGGTAGCACAAATATTAATGATGTCGTGATCCTGCATAATTATGCCGAAAAAGATAATAGAATAAGAGTTATTACAAAAGAAAATGGGGGTATTTCAACAGCGCGAAATGCGGCAATTCGGGAAGCGCAAACGGATATTATTATTCCATTGGATGCTGATGATTTAATTACACCAACATATGTTGAAATACTATATTGGGCACTAATAAAAAGTCCTGACTATAGTTGGAGCTACTCTTGTAATGTTGGATTTCAGAATCAGGAATATTTATGGGATAAGCCGTTCGATAGTAAACTGCTTACAACGTATAACTTCTTGGTATATAGTGGTGCAATTAGAAAAAGTGCAATCGAATTAGTAGGTGGATATGATGAAATAACGAAGCATTACTATGAGGATTGGCGCTTCTGGCTTAAAATGCTTACTGCACATTTGAAGCCAGTTAAGACGAGAAATTATGGTTTCTGGTATCGGAGAATGGATACTGGAGTGCTTTCTATTGTAAATAAAGATCCGCAAGTACAAAAGTTGGCTAAGCAGCTAATTGCTGAGGTAGCCGAGACGGCGGATACATCAATTCAAGCGAAAGAATACCCATATGGAGGTAAGCCGGGCGAATATGCAGCACCGAAATGCTCCGATTGGAACCGCAAGGTATTTAAGAGCCATGACAAGATCCATGTCATGATGCTGCTCCCGTGGATGGAAATGGGCGGCGCGGACCTGTTTAATCTGGATGTCTGTCGAGAAATTGATAAAGAGCGTTTTGAAGTCAGTATCTTGACGACGGTTCCTGGTGAGCAGAGCTGGCGTCAGCGTTTTGAGGATTATGTAACGGATATTTTCGATTTGCCGAGTTTCCTCGAGCCTAAGGACTTCCCAGAGTTTATCAGCTACTTCATAAAGTCACGTGAAATTGACGTGCTCTTCCTAAGCAACTCTTACGATGGGTATTATACGGTTCCCTGGCTGCGAGCACAGTTCCCCGACCTAGCTATTATTGACTATGTACACATGGAAGAATGGTACTGGCGCAATGGCGGATATGCACGTACTTCCGGTGCGATGGGTGAGGTTCTGGAAAAAACCTATGTCTGCAACGAACGTACGCGCCGGGTGCTGATCAACGACTTTGGCCGTGCGCCGGAGAGCGTTGAAACGCTGTATATCGGCGTGGACCAGGAGCAGTATGACGAGA
>ENA-ORTJ01000743-ORTJ01000743.1-human-gut-metagenome-genome-assembly--contig:-NODE-743-length-25976-cov-4.701593_pt1 | contig 25976 bp, 24 predicted proteins | sample MGYA00242069_ERZ509187 | MGnify/ENA primary metagenome ERZ509187 (study PRJEB26280, sample SAMEA2338779) | human gut metagenome | biome: human gut; feature: human-associated habitat; material: faeces... | reverse complement strand
TCGCGGGAGCGGTCGGAGATAGGCGGCGCAGCGAAGATAGGAAATCTGTCGTGCCGGCATTGGAGTTTTTTCATCTTGTTCCTTAAACGACAAACAAGAATTTATACGCGGCGAATCAGTTCCCACCAACCCATAGCAACTACCGGCGGCATTATTTTACAGAAGAACCGATGTACAAAACAGACTGGTCCTGGAGTGGATACCCAAAATCCAAGTTTGTTATCCAGCAAGGCAAGACGTACCACGGATTTTGTCTTGGAAGCCAGTGGAAAGTGATGCACAGAATGAGCTGCTTTTGGGTTGTTGGTATCTTTTGCAACACCGATAAATTCGGTATCTTTGATCCAGTATGGGCAGACCGCTGTCACATAAATCTGTTTTCCAATCAATTCCCAGCGAAGTGCCTGACTGTAACGGAGCAGAAATGCTTTGGATGCGGCATATACATTAAGCCCCTGCATCGGTTGAAACCCGGCAGTGGAACAGATCTGCAAAATTCTGGAATCTTTGTCAAAATGTGGCATACAGATTGCCGTCATATGAACTGCTGCTTTACAGTTCAGGTCGATCATATGGGTTAATTCTTCCGGCTGCAACGTAAATGGATCGCCAATTTTAGCAAGACCGGCAGCGTTGACCAGATATTTGACAGTAGGAGCTTCAATATCCAGTTTATCCTGAAAATCTTTCATCTGTTTGTCATCTGTAATGTCCATTGGCATAGCAGCACCGACACAGATTCCGGTGGCAGAAATTTCCTGTGCCAGAGCGAGCAGAGGTTCTTTCCGTCTGGCAAGGAGCCAGATTTCATCAATTTCAGAAGCGTAGTTTTGACAGATCTGCAAAGCAAATTCACGTCCGAGACCACTGGAAGCACCAGTGATAATTGCAATATTCATATATATTAAATCCTCCGGATTATTTTGAAAAATAAGTTGCTGTGCTATCAATAAAATTTCCATAATAAAAATGGTGATAGAACTTCTATTATCTTATAACAAATGCGAGTGCTACGCAAGTCATCGAGAAATAAACAACAGAGAGAATACATAAATAATTTGCTTATGCGGCAAATAGAATGAAAAATTGTAAAAATACTTTTGTACCTGATATTGTTATAAAAATAAGATTACATACAGGTAGAACTATGATAAGATGATTTGGTGGAAATTACAGAAAGTTAAGAGGACGTGTTTATGAAGAAAAACTATAAATGCATCAACAGTTTTACATTAAAAATGATTGCCATTATAACAATGGTCATTGATCATGTGGGAGCAGTACTGTTTCCGATGAACATGATATTTCGTTATATTGGAAGAATTTCATTCCCACTGTTTGTGTTTTTACTTGTGGAGGGAAGTATTTATACCAGTAAAATTCGAAAATATGAATTACGGATGTTTCTGTTTGCATTGATTTCGGAAATTCCGTTTGATCTGGCTTTTTCAAACGAAATTGTGGATATATATTCTCAGAACGTGTTCTGGACATTGACGATCGGTCTGGTGATGCTGGATTTGATTCAGAATGGAGCGTCTTACGTGAAATTACATAAAGGAAATAAGATACAGCTGGCCTGGATCGAAGGACAGCCGATTCCAACAATCTGGCAGTTTGTTGTAGTTGCAGTTTGTGGCTGTGTGGCACAGGCATTACAGACAGATTACGGTGCAGGTGGTATCTTATTGATTTATTTTATCTGGATGCTGCATGAGAACGTGATTGGGCAGGCAGTGACATTTGTCATTATTTCGCTGTTATTCTTCGGAAGCGTGGAACTGCCGGGTGTGATTGCCTTTTTGCCAATCTTTTTGTATAATGGAAAGAAAGGACCATCGGCAAAATATGTATTTTACGCATTTTATCCAGTGCATTTATTTATTTTACATTTAATACAGACGAGTACTGCATTTGTGTTTATCACATTTTAAGTATGATATTTGTATGGCTATGGAGGAAGGATGTATTTGAGCGCAAAATAAGCATTCCCCTGCTTCAAGTGCGCAGAGCACTAAGCGGTGGGTAAGGGGGATGCTTATGTCCGCTTTACAATCCTTCGATTTGGAAATTAAAACGGGAGGCATATTTTTTGAAATTCTGGAAACATTTAAAGACAATCAATCATCATAAAATGCTGGTCATGAAAGGCTGTTTTCGGGTAGGTCTGTACAAGCAGGGATTACTGCATGATCTGTCAAAATATATGCCGTCGGAGTTTTTGGTTGGCTGTAAATATTATCAGGGAGATGTCAGTCCGAATAATGCGGAGAGAAAGGCTAAGGGGTATTCTTCTGCGTGGCTGCATCACAAAGGGCGCAACAAGCACCATATGGAATATTGGATTGATTACGGAATGCCGTCAGAACCGGCAATAGTAGGTATGCGTATGCCGGACAAATATGTGGTGGAAATGTTTATCGATCGTATGTCTGCTTCGAAAAATTATCAGAAAGAAAAATATACGGATCGCAGTGCACTGGAATATTACCTACATGGCAAAGATCGTCATATTATGCATCCGGAAGTACGGGAACTACTGGAAAAATTGTTGTATATGCTGGCAGATGAAGGAGAGGATGTGACCTTTGATTATATCCGCAGAGAAGTATTGCATAATAAGAAGTAAATACTAATTGCCGGAAGGTATGTGTAGGTTTTATCTCAGTCGAAGTTTTATGACTGAGATAAAAGTTGTTGCATATCGTCTGGCAGTTTTGCATTTATGGTTAATTTTTCTCCTGTGATCGGGTGTGTAAAAGTCAGGGATGCACAGTGCAATGCCTGGCGGTTCATGGAGTAATTTCCCGGATGATATAAAAAGTCTCCGAGAAGTGGATGCCCGATATGTTTCATGTGCACCCGGATCTGATGGGTACGTCCGGTTTCCGGTTTGAGACGAACCAAAGAAATCTGTCCGTTGGTCCATTCCCGGACAAAACGTGTCACGGCAGAATCACCATTTTCGAAATCTACGCACCGTTCAATGACAGAATCTGCAGCACGGCAGATTGGTGCATCGATCGTTCCTTCTTCTGGCGTAACACCGTCACAAAGTGCCAGATATTCTTTCTGAATCTGTTTTTGCTGCATCGCTTTGGACAGGACAGAAGCAGAAAGCATGTGTTTGGCCAGAAGCGTGACACCGGTGGTATCCCGATCCAGTCGTGTGATACAGCGGAAGGTATATGGAATCTGCTGCGCGGTATAATACCACAGTACGCCATTTGCCAGTGTCTGCTCATAATGATTGATGGAAGGATGAATCGGCATATTTGCCGGTTTGTCAATGACAAGAATATCCTTATCTTCATGTAAAATGGAAAGTGGAATTTTGTTTGGCACGATATTGTCGGAGCCTTCGTTTTCTTCTATGTGGATATGAAGGGTATCTCCGACGTGGAGCGGTTCGTTTACATAACTCCAGATGCCGTTTTTTAAAATACTTTCCGGTGTTTTTTTCAAATGTACGATTAAGTTGGAGGAGTAACCATGTTCCTTTAAAAATAAAAGGATGCTGTCTGTCTCCTTAGTAATCTGATAATCTAAAATTCGAATCATAATACACTACAACACATAGTAATGAGGAATAATATCCTCATAATGTCCGTCCGGCATACGGAAACCACCCGGAATGACACCGAGTTTTGTAAAACCGATGCGCTCATATAAATGGAGAGCATGGGTATTGGAAGCAACGACCGCATTAAACTGCATAATGCGGAAGCCTTTTTCTTTTGCCATAGCGAGGCAGTCAAGGACAAGCTTTTCACCGATATGCTGTCCGCGGATATCGCGGCGAACGGTATAACTTGCGTTGCAGATATGTCCGCAGCGCCCAACGTTATTTGGATGCAGGATATAGAGTCCAACGATTTCATTATTTTCGGTATTTACGGCAATGCCGGTGTAAGTCTGCTCTTTAAAAAATTGATCTTCGGTTTCGGCAGTCAGAGTTTCTTCCTGATGGAAAGCGAGACCGTCTTCTACAACCTGATTCCATACTTCAGCAGCTTTTGCAGCATCCTGTGTCTGATATGACCTGATTTTTATATTCATAAAATGTTTCTCCTTTTAAAATTTGAATGGATATCAGATATGATTATATATCGTAAGTGGCTGCTTGACAATTTTTTTTCGCGTTATAGAATAATTTTAAAAGAAAGTACAGGTTACAGACAGAAAGTATGAGGCACAACTTATGAATATGTTTACCAATAAAGATTTGCGGAAATTGATACTGCCGTTGATCGTCGAGCAGTTTTTTCAGATTTTTGTAGGGATGGCAGACACCTTTGTGGTCAGTTATTCCAGTGAAGCGGATGTATCGGGCGTCGCACTGGTGACATCATTTAATACGATATTGATCGTGCTGTTTACGGCATTATCTGCCGGTGGCGCGGTGATCATCAGTCAGTATATAGGAAGCAAAAATAAGGAAAAAGCAGATGCATCAGCCAGCCAGCTTCTGATGATTTCTGCCGTTATCTCTGTAATTTTAACGATATTGATCTTGTTGTTCAGTGATCAGATTTTACGTTTGCTGTTTGGAAAAATTGAACCGGATGTAATGTCTGCATGCAAAACCTATCTTATGATCACAACATGGTCATTACCGGCGTTGGCTGTTTATGATTCCGGAGCAGCTATTTGCAGAAGTATCGGGAAAACAAACGTAACAATGTATGTGTCTGTTGCAGTGAATGTGTTGAATGTCATCGGAAACTGTGTAGGGGTACTTGTATTACATCTTGGAGCAGCCGGTGTTGCATATCCGTCGCTGCTATCAAGGATCGTATCTGCAGTGCTGATCACTGCTTTTTGCTGCAGAAAGCAGAATGCTGTATCTTATCATGTAATAGAAATTTTTACATGGAATCGGGAATTACTGAGAAGAATTATGAAGATTGCAATTCCAAACAGTGTGGAAAATGGAATTCATCAGATGGTAAAAGTAGCATTATCCAGTATGGTTGCGTTATTTGGTACCTATCAGATTGCAGCAAATGGGATGGCACAAAATATCTGGTCGCTGGCTTCCATTGTGGCGCTCAGTATGTCGCCGGTGTATACAACAGTGATCGGTCAGTGTATGGGAGCGAATGATATTGATGCGGCAAATTTTTACTTTAAGAAGTTAAATAAAATCACCTTGATTTCATCGTTGTTATGGAATGCGTTTGTATTTGCCATCACACCGCTGATTGTCAGTTTTACTGCGGTTTCAGCAGAGACAAAGACATTGATCATATGGCTGGTGCTGACGAATAATATATTTAATGGTCTCTTTTTCACTTATGCGGGACCACTGGGAAGCGGTCTGCGTGCAGCCGGAGATGTCAGATATACGATGGTTACTTCGGTTACATTGACGATTGTAATCCGTCTGTTTTTCTCTGCACTGTTTGGTATCTGGCTGCATATGGGGGTGATAGGTGTAGCTCTTGGTATGAGTATGGATCTTGGCATACGTGGATTTCTGTTTTGGCGACGGCTGCGTTCACAGAAATGGACAAAATTTAAAGTTATTTAACAAGAGGAAGTCATAAATGGTTGTTAGAAAAATGCAGAACGGAGAAAGAAGCATGTATTTTGAATATGGAGAAACAGAAATAGAATATTTGAAGAAGAAAGACAAAAGACTGGCGGAAGTGATAGATAAGATAGGAATGATTGAACGACAGGCAGATACGGATCTTTTTTCCTCTGTAGTGCATCACATCATCGGTCAGCAGATATCAACGAAAGCCCAGACAACGATCTGGCAGCGGATGCAGGATGATCTTGGAGTTATTGATGCCGAGACGATTGTGGAGGCTGGAATACCAAAATTACAGGCGTATGGTATGACTTTTCGGAAAGCGGAATATCTGACCGATTTTGCAGAAAAAATAAAAAATGGAGAATTTGATCTGGATGCAGTATGGCAGATGTCAGATCAGAAGGCAATCGAGGCATTGTCGTCATTAAAAGGAATTGGTGTGTGGACGGCAGAGATGATTTTACTGTTTTGTATGCAGAGACCAGATGTATTCAGTTATGGTGATCTGGCAATTTTGCGGGGACTTCGCATGGTATATCACCATCGGAAAATTGATAAAAAACTGTTTGAAAAATATCGCAGACGATTTTCTCCATATTGCAGTGTGGCAAGTCTGTATCTGTGGGCAGTATCAGGTGGCGCCATTCCCGGCATGAAGGATTATGCACCGAAAACGGTAAAAAGTAAGACGACAGATAAGAAGAACGTGAAATAAAAATGCTATTCGGAATTACATTAAAATAAAAAATAGCTGTATTGCAGTAGAAAGATGAAAAAGATACGAGGTAGAAACATGGAATACATACATCACTATAAATCTCCGTTGGGAGGTATTACCATGGCAAGTGACGGCAAAGCATTGACTGGTTTGTGGTTTGACGGCCAGAAATATTTTGCTGTGACTTTATCAAAAGAGCATGAAGAAAAAATGTTGCCGGTATTTGAAGAAACAGATCGTTGGCTGGACATTTATTTTCAGGGAAAAGAGCCTGATTTTCTGCCACTGGTTTTGTTCCCTTGTGGTTCGGAGTTTCGGCAGGAAGTGTGGCAGATTTTACTTTCGATTCCGTATGGAAAAACCATGACTTATGGGGAAATCGCTGCATATATTGCCAAACAGCGTGGGCTTACACGAATGTCAGCGCAGGCAGTGGGCGGTGCGGTCGGTCATAATCCGATTTCGATTATTGTACCTTGTCACAGAGTAGTTGGAATAGATGGAAGCCTGACCGGTTATGCAGGTGGCATTGACAAAAAAGTGAAATTATTGGAATACGAGCATATGAATATGGAACAATTTTATGTACCGAAAAAAGGAACAGCGTTGTATAAATAAGAAATGTACTCTATGAGAAATTATATAAGGGAATCATAAATAAATTCATATATATGAATTTGTGATATTTACAAATATGAATATTTCTGAAAGGCTTGTGTGGGGGAAAAGTATGAGTAAAATGAAAATTGCAGTATGCCAGATGGATTCTCACAATGATAAATGGCAGAATTTACAGCAGGCAGCAAAACTGATTGAAAAAAATGCAAGGGAAGGCGCAGATTTAATTGCCTTTCCTGAAACCATGAATTTTATGGGAAAAGGATATCGTTATCAGGCAGAGTCGATACCGGGAGAGACGACAGAGTTTTTGTGTGAGCAGGCAAGAAAACACCATGTCTGGCTGGTAAGTGGCAGTTTTCCAGAAAAAACAGAAGAGGAAAAGCCGAAAAATACATTGGTTTTGATCAGTCCGGAGGGAGAAATCTGTTGTAAATACAGCAAACTTCATATGTTTGATATCGATGCGGGTGGAAAAAGTTATCGTGAATCTGCGGGAAATCTGGCCGGAGATGAGATCGTCCTGGCGGATACCCCATTTGGCAGAATCGGATTTGCTATCTGCTATGATCTTCGTTTTGGAGAAATGTTTCGTTTGATGGCATTGCATGGGGCAGATCTTGTGATCATGCCATCCAGCTTTACCTATGAGACAGGAAAGAAGCATTGGGAGACACTGATTTGTGCCCGGGCGATCGAGAATGGAATGTATATGATCGCGCCAAACCAGATTGGTGAAAAAACAACGATGAAAGCATATGGCCATTCCATGATCGTTGATCCATATGGAGCAGTAGTGGAAGTGGCAGAAGATAAGGTATGCAGTATTATGGCTGAGATAGATACGGCAGAAGTGGCAAAAGCGAGAAATAGCATTCCGAGCCTGGAAAACCGCCGTTCGGATGTGTATGATGTGACAAGTCAGGCAGTAAAGATATATCAGGCAAAGTAAAAAACGAAATGCAAAACCACCGGCTGGATTAGGACCGGTGGTTTTACTATAAAGGAAAAGTTTTATATCATGGGGGCTTTGCTGTATGGCTACTGAGCCATCATTGCCCTGATAATAGCGTCGGTTGATGGAAGTGTTTCCATGTGATCAATTAATACTTTTAAGGTAGCGGCTGTATCAGCAGGCATTTCCTTTGCACAACAAGCAATACAGCTTTCCATTTTTTCAGCAAAATGTTTTTCCGTCATTGGTTTTTCTGCGCATCCAAGGGTGTAATCCATGTGATGCTCATATTTTTTTCCATCATTCGTGGTGATAATGAGATCTACCGGGCAGACTTTTGCGTGATATTTTTCTTCATATTCCGGTTTGACCGTTCCACGAACTTTGGCACAGATATCAAGGACATCCGGGCGTTTCAGGCTTTCATCGGTATAGTCTGACAGACCATATTTCCCATTTACAAGTCCACAGGCCACACCATATGGAATAGAAAACTGTGCGTCAACAACAGTTTTTGGATAATTACGGGTCTCGACCGGAAGACAGGAAGATTTTACAAGATGTTCATTTACCTGAATTTCCACATCTTCAATATCAGCCGGATCAATGTGAAATTTTTCATATGCTTCAATAGCAGCATTGATTGGCGGCTGGCTTGGACGGCCACATGGCCATGGTTTAAAGGATAAATCTTTTCCGGTAAAGTAAGTGCCCAGATCTTTGCGGAGCACTTCCGGATCGTAGTTGTCATTCAAATATACATGATAAAAACCAAAGACACCTTCAAAATTGTTTTTAGAGCCGATAAAACCTTTCTGTGCTAATTCGCATGCTACGATTGCATTGCGTGCTGCCAGACCAGGCTGCAGTTTTTTTGTCCATGCGGAATCTGTAATGGCCTGATAAGTTCCGGCAGCCTGAGAATATGCGATACCGAGTGCGTTGATCAGTTTGTCTTCTGTAAGTTTCATGAGTTTTCCGGCAGTGCATACGCCTGCGAAGATACCCATTAATGGTGTATAAACATAACCGCTTGTTACAATACCAACGGTAGTTGCAATACCGAGCCGACAGTGGATATCAAGACCAATCGTTACGGCTGCCAGAAATTCTTCGCCGGAAACAGTTCCAAGCATTTCTGCGATGGCCAGAGCAGTGGATACAATAATACATCCGCAATGCATCATGGCAACATCGTGAGTATCATCATAATCATATGCATGAATCATGGCTGCGTTTACAAATGCGGCATTGTGAGCCGGAAGTTTTTTATTAAAAACGAAAGAAGAAGCCTGTTCTGAGCCACCCCATTCACTACAAAGCTCAAGAATCTGTGCAATACCAGGTGCAGAAGAGCCGGCAATCGCTGTTGCCAGTGAATCATAAATATCCTGTTTGGTTGCTTTGATCGCTTCTTCAGGAATATCGGAATAATTTGTATTTACAACATATTTTGCAACATCATAAGTAAAATCCATAAAAACCTCCTTAAAATATAAAGTTGATTATTCAAATTGTGTGATTTATTTGTTTATAGACTACAGAGAAAATGGAGAATAATCAAATAATTGTTGCCTATGCTGACATTTAGATTGCATATATTGTTGCTTTCATTAAATCAAAAAAGATAAAAGAATTGGATTTTAAAGATTGGCTATACACATGAAAATATGACATACTGGGAATATATGAGGAAAATATTGAGAAGGTTGTATATCATAATATTTGCAAAGCAGATAAAATTCAAAATGATAGTGAGAGTGAAAATGATCTTAGAAAACAATATGAGCAAATTGATTTATTAAATTTGTGGGAGAAATATTTTGATTACCAAAAATCATAAAAACTATTGCTTTTTTTATGAATTTACATATATACATATATTAAATATAACAGAGTTGCCTGAAGTCTTTTTTCTCATTGGGGACCAAGCCGAGTCTTGTGCTCGGATTTTTACATTAATAAGAAATTTATTTATAAAAAATATTGACTATTAAAGGATAATAAACTAATTTATTTCCAACTCGACAGAATAATTGATTTTAAATAAAAAATGCAAAATAAGAATAAAAAATATAGTAATTTTACTTTTGATTTATGGATTATTCTTCATATGACGAACTGTAATGCTTCATTTTCACACCGAAAACAGTATATTACCCCGATTAACCGGGCATTTGGAGAGAACTTTCAAAATATGGACGATTTCAAAGAAGAGAATAATTTTAAGAGATGTCTTAAGAAAATGGACTTGTCCAATGTAATTGGGGCTGTTGATCGAGCAAAGAAAATTATGCAGAGAAATCAGGATAATGGATATACTTTGTATCAGTATAAAGGATATCAGTATTATAGAGAAAATTCTTCGTTATCGGCGTGGAAGGCGATAACGAAGATATTGAAAGATTGGGAATTGATATAAAAGAAAAAGATTTGATTACTTAGAAAAAGAAGATAACCGATTGGTTCACCAGAAGAATCCGTCGGTTATCTTCTTTTTTGTTTGTTAAGATACTTTGCTAAAGCATTATAGGTTTTACATATGTAACTATAGCCTATATAAGGTTTAGCTATAACCTATACCGTTTATGAAATTTTGCTTATAGATTGTTCGTGATAGAATACAATCATAGCAAAATAAACAAAAATGCTATAGGGGTACAACAAAAAATAGCAAAGTTCGACAAATCGACAAAAGAAAAGGAGAAGAGAAATGAAAAGAAAAATTATGTCGGCATTACTGATCGCGTCAATGGTGGTAGGATTGGCAGCATGTGGAAACACTGGCGGAAATAACGGCGGTACTGCAACGGGGGATAATAATGCAAGTGCCGGTGCTGAGAACAGTGCTTCTGGTGATGTAGAAACACGTAGTTTCCTTGTAGCTGGAGGCTATGGAGAAACCCATGGATACAATGCGGATGCACAGGCTGCACTTGATTTGCTTGTAGAGTGTTCTGGGGGAAAATATTCATATAATTTATATAATGGTGGATCTTTAGTAAAATTTTTACATGAATATGATGGATTAAAAGATGGTACATCTCAGATGTCTATTTCTCTGGATCCGTTAGTAGATACACATACACCGTATAGTGAGGTATTTATGCTTCCGATTATTTCCGGTGACGCAGTTCAGCTTACGAAAGCAGCACAGGCAGTTTATGAAAGTGATGTAGAAATTGATAATGGAAGAACATACTATGAACATGACTTTTTGGATAATGGTATTAAAGCGTTCCCTTATTCAGCATGTACACCATATGTGCTTTCATTCTCAAGTAAATATAAAGATGTTAAATCCGCATCGGATATTTCTTCTACGACAAGAATTCGTTCAACAACTCGTACAAACAGCATGTTCTTAGAGTCTTTAGGTGTTACACCAGTAACTCTGAATATGGATGAAATTTATGATGCATACAGTAAAGGTTCTGTTGACGGTATGGTTGGATGTGCAGCTTGGGAGAGCAGTTATGGTATTGGAGAATTTGCAGGTGAAACAATTGGTGATGCACCGTTAGGAACCTATGTAAGTGTATTTTCTATGACAACAGATACATGGGATTCTTTAGATGAATCTGTTAAGAAAGCATTTGAAGAAAAATGGGATGATACGATGCTGTCAATTGTTGAAAACGGCGAAGGCTGGGAAAAGGTATTTAAAGAAAACTGGGACAGCGTTTTAAGCAAAAATGCGACAAAAGTAAGTCTTAAAGATATGGATCAGGATTTCCAAGACCTTTATGATAAAGCCTGTGGAGAAACATGGTTGAAATGGGTAGATTCTTTAAATGAGCAGGGATTAAACGGAACAGGAATGGCAATTCTTTGGAGAGATGCCATGATAGAGCAGGGCTGTGAGGTTCCGACAGCAGCTATGGAATTGAAACAGGAGTAGCATTAGAAACTTTACAATCAAACTAAAAATGTGTGGGGAGATGAACTCCATCTCTCCTCTGTTTGTATAATGCATAACAGGGAGGAATATAGAGTGACATACGGGATATTGTTTGCAGTACTGATTTGTCTGTTTATTCTGTTTTTGGCGACAGGAGCGCATATTAGTACAACGTTATATTTTCTTGGAATATTGGGACTCTGGATTGTTGGTGGATGGGCTTTCTTAAAAGGATTTATCACAAATGATTCCTATTCTACAGTTGCCAGTTATTCATTGACAACAATTCCAGTGTATATTTTGATGGCATCATTCTTTATGAAGTCAGGAGCAGTATCGACACTTTATCAATTTGTATTCAATCTTGCAAAAGGTCGGAAAGGACCTTTAGGTATTTTGACAATTTTAATTGGTGGACTTCTTGGAGCAGTATCAGGTTCCTGTTCTGCAACATCAGCGGCTTTAGGACGAATTAGTCATGATGAATTGACATCAAGAGGATATTCACCGAAGTTATCTGCAGGAGTTATTTCCGTATCAGGATCATTATCTTCTATTGTTCCGCCAAGTAGTATGCTGATTATTTATGGCTGTATTGCCGGTGTATCAGTTGGAAAACTCTTTATGGGAGCTATTATACCGGGTGTTGGAACAATGGTGGTATTTATCATTGTGTTATTATTCTTACTCAGAACAAAAGGGGAAAAACAGTTTAAAGTAAGCGATGAATATGTATCAGCAGAACTTTCTACAGGTAAAGTTGTTCTTGCAATTGGTAGCTTCTTATTAATTATCGGAACTATTTTTGGTGGAATTTATACAGGAATTGCAACACCGACAGAAGCGGGGGCATTAGGTTGTCTGGTTGCTTTTATTGTAGCTTGCATTAATAAACAGGTTACAAAAGAATTTTTAATTAACTCCATGAAAGAAACTGCCGGAACAACAACAATGTGTCTGACAATTATGATTGGTGGAACAATTTTCAGCCGATTTGTTACCCTTTCAGGATTAACAAATATTGTTTGAAGCGAAAAAACAGAATATATTGATCTAGTCAGGCGAAAAATGTCTCCTGTTTTTGCTGTGTAAGCGATAAGCAGGAGGCTTTTTTACTAATATATATAATAGGAAAGAAATGGGGGAAGTTGATTATGAATCTGAATCATATAAAAAGAGTCTGTTCCGTTTATTTCAGTCCTTGCGGAAGTGTAAAACAGGTGGTTTCGACTATGGCACAGTGCGCAGGGGAACAGTTACATCTGCCAGTGGAAGAGATGGACTTTACGCTGCCGGAACATCGGCAGGGAGAATATACATTTTTTTTCGGTGATATGGTCTTTTTCGGAACACCGGTTTATGCGGGACGTGTGCCAAATAAGATCATGCCTTATATTCGTGACAGTTTTGCAGGAAATGGCGCGTATGCTGTACCAGTCGTTGTATTCGGTAATCGGAATTTTGATGATGCGCTGGTGGAGCTTAGCCTGCTTCTGGAACAGAACGGTTTTCAGACAGCAGCAGGAGCTGCGGTGGTGTCACGACACAGTTTTTCAAAAGTGATTGCGCCGGACCGCCCAAATGAACAGGATCAGACAGACTGGAAGGAGTTTGTAGCGAAAGTGCTGCGGAAGCTGGAACAGGAACCGAACTGTGCAGGTAAAATCTCAGATCTGGTTTCGGGAACTAATCCACCGGAAAAATATTATACACCTCTTGGTATTGACGGGCAGCCTGCGAAATTTTTGAAAGCGCATCCGAAGACGGATCCTGCCTTATGCAAAAAATGTGGAATCTGTGCAGCAAACTGTCCGATGGGAACCATTCAACGGGAGGATCCGTCAGTAATCGAAGGTGTCTGTATCAAATGTCAGTCCTGTATCCGAAAATGTCCGGCACAGGCAAAATACTTTGATGATCCGGCATTTTTATCTCATAAGCAGATGCTGGAGCATAACTTTATCAGACCGGCAACGTCAGTATTTATCAGCTAAAAGATCATTGAAGGATAAAACGGTGATTTTTTTCATTTGGTGTGGCAATCATTAAGTGTAATTAAAATCAAGTAGTAGAATAAAGGAAAAATATCTGGTGAACTTTGTAGGAAAATCTGTTTTCAGATAAACTGAGAGCCAATCTTAAATATTCTAAGATATGCTGTATTGACGATAATTCCCAGTCCGTTTATAGTAAATGGTAGTTTAGGAGGCGGAAGGCAATGGACAGCAGAAAAATCCTGCAAAAAATGACATTAAAAGAGAAAATTGCACTTTGTTCCGGTCAGGATTTCTGGCATACAAAAGCGATAAAACAATATGGTATTGAGGCATTAATGATGTGTGACGGACCGCATGGGCTGCGCAAGCAGGAAGGAAAGTCGGACATGCTTGGTGTGCACAATTCCAGAGAGGCGACCTGCTTTCCAACAGCAGTAACAGCGGCGTGTACGTGGAATCCCGAGTTGATGGAGATCATGGGACAGACAATTGCGGAAGAAGCACTTGCTTATGGTGTGGATATTGTTCTGGGACCGGGTGTGAATATCAAACGTAATCCGTTGTGTGGCAGAAATTTTGAATATTTCAGTGAAGATCCATATCTGGCAGGAAAACTGGCAGAGAGCTGGCCAATAAATTATGAGAATTGTGCCACTGCAGCTTCTTATGGCAAAGAAAAGGATGCTGTTTATCGGGAAGGCATTTATGTAGGATATCGGTATTATGACAAAATGCAGTTACCGGTGAGATGGTGCTTTGGTTATGGATTATCGTACACGACATTTGCTTATTCTAACCTGAAGATACAAAAATATTTTATTTCCTGTGATATTACAAATACCGGGACAATTCCCGGAAAGGAAATCGTACAGTTATACCTATCTGCTAAAACTCCCGAAATTCACCGTCCAGTACGGGAGTTAAAAGGATTTTCCAAAATTTATTTGGAGCCGGGAGAAACAAAACAGCTACAATTTTTATTGACAGATCGTGATTTTTGTGTATATGCTGACGGATGGAAGAGTCCGAGAGGACGCTATACCATAGAGCTTGGAGCATCCGGCAGAGATATCCGTCTGTCCGAGGCGATACAGGCTGGAACGGTGGATTTTGATAAGAAATCAGATGAAGTAATACAGGCAGTTATGCAAAGAGAGCTGCATCATAAAGGAACCTACACCATGGAAGATTCTGTGGAAGAAATGCAGAAAGATGTGCGATTTATGCGCGTGGTTTATCGAGCGGCAGACTGGTTTATCCGACGTTCCCTGGGCAGAACAATCACCGATGAAAATGAGGCGCAGTACCGAATGATGCTGGCTTCTTCTATGGGAAGTCCGATGCGCACCATGATGATCTGTGGCGGAATCCGAGGCGGTCTGCTTCCGGGAGTACTGGACCTTGCAAATGGACATGTGCTGTGTGGAATTGGAAAAATGTGCGGCATTGTGAAAGCAAATTTTTCAGAAACAAAGGAAGCTGAAAAAACACAAAGGAATGATTCAAAGGAATGATTATCAATAGCTAAAAATATCCGAAATTAGCTTAAAAATGCAGGAAGGAAAGCAGATATGAAAGCATTTTTATTTGATGTAGACGATACACTGTATGATCAGGTACAGCCTTTTGCCCGGACTTTTTATCGGTTGTATCCCGAACGGAAAGACATTGATATCCACAAACTTTTTGCCAGAAGCAGAGTGTATAGCGATGAGGTATTTGAAGATTCCTGTACCGGAAAAATCACCATGGAAGAAATGTACATTTACCGGGTACAGAAAGCACTGGCAGATTTTGGCATAGCGATCAGCGATGAACAGGCATTGGTTTTTCAGAAATATTACGAGGAATATCAGGGAAAAATTGAGCTGTCGGAGCAGATACAGACGATGCTGCAGACGTTAAGTGCCAAAGAAAATATACAGCTTGGCGTTATCACGAACGGACCGAATGAACACCAGTGGGATAAGGTGCGTGCGTTGGATTTACAACGATGGATTCCAGAGGAGCATGTATTTGTTTCAGGAGAGATTGGAATCAACAAGCCACAGAAAGAGATTTTTGCATATGCAGAGAAACGGATGAATCTGGCTGCAGAGGATGCTTATTTTATTGGCGACTCCCCGGAGACAGATATAGCAGGCGCAAAAAATGCCGGATGGCATTCCATCTGGTTTAACCGGAGAAGAAAACCGACGATAGTTGGATTGGAGCCGGAGCATATGGTAATGAGCGAAGAAGCGCTTGCAGTATTACTGAAAACACTTTATTGAAAATTTTGGGTAAATTTTTAGTCGAATTTAATCAAAATTTGTTAAAAAATGAACGTTTGAGAGGTAAAATAATCTCTGTAAGAAATAATAAGGAGGGAAAATGGTATGAAATTTTTCATTGATACCGCAAATGTAGAAGATATTCGTAAAGCAAATGATATGGGTGTAATTTGTGGTGTTACAACAAACCCGTCACTGATCGCAAAAGAGGGTCGTGATTTTAACGAAGTAATCAAAGAGATCACCTCTATTGTTGACGGACCAATTTCCGGTGAAGTAAAAGCAACAACTGTAGATGCAGAGGGCATGATCAAAGAAGGACGTGAGATTGCAGCTATTCATCCAAACATGGTTGTAAAAATTCCGATGACAGTAGAAGGTCTGAAAGCAGTAAAAGTACTGTCCGCAGAGGGAATCAAAACAAACGTAACACTGATCTTTACCGCAAATCAGGCACTTTTGGCAGCAGAGGCAGGTGCTACCTATGTATCTCCGTTCCTGGGCAGGCTGGATGATATCAGCCAGCCAGGTATTGATCTGATCAACACGATCTCAGAGATCTTCTCTATCTATGGTTATGAGACAGAGATCATTGCTGCTTCTGTAAGAAATCCGATTCATGTAACAGACTGTGCATTGGCAGGTGCTGACATCGCAACTGTTCCGTATAAAGTTATTGAGCAGATGACAAAACACCCGCTGACCGATCAGGGAATCGAGAAATTTCAGGCAGATTACAAAGCGGTATTTGGAGAATAAGATAAATAAAAACAGAAACATCAAACATCAAATACGTTGTTTATGTAAAGAAGAATCGGAAGTCTGGTCGTTTCCGGTTCTTTTTTTGACAGAAAAATTTTTCATTAGAAAACACCACATTTTATCATAGAAAAAGACAGACACAGGAAAAGCCTGCCTGACATAGAATAATAGAAAGGCCGCACATGGAGGTGCCGATTTGAAATCATTTCAATCGCCGCTGAGTACGTTGGAAGAAAAGCAGTATCTGGAGCAGCTGAAAAACGGAAGCGAGCAGGCAAAATCGGTATTAATTGAGCGAAATCTGCGGCTTGTGGCACACATTGCACGAAAATATCAGGGAGCACAGGAAGATATGGAAGATCTGATTTCTATCGGAACCATCGGACTGATCAAAGCCGTATCAACCTACAACATGGAAAAAGGCAGCCGTCTGGGAACCTACGCTGCCCGCTGTATTGAAAATGAATTGCTGATGTATTTTCGCAGTAAAAAGAAAACTGCCAGGGATGTGTCTCTCTATGAGCCTATCGGAACGGACAAAGAGGGTAATCAGATCAAATTGCTGGATATTGTGGAGAGTGGGGAACCGGAGCTGTGGGAGCGTGTCGTAGAAAAGAAAAATATTCTGAGGTTATACGAATTGCTGCCGAAGGTGCTGGATGAGCGGGAAAGCTGGATCATCCGAAAGCGGTATGGGTTGTATAATACAAAGCCTGCGACGCAGCGGGAGATTGCCAAAAGCCTTGGAATTTCCAGATCCTATGTCAGTCGAATCGAGAAGAAAGCACTGGAAAAACTGCGACAGGAGTTTGTGGAATAAAATAATGAAAAATATCGTTTGAATATAGACAGATTTAGATAGATATGCTACAGTAAACCTGTCTTTTATCTTACTTTTTACTTTTTTCGGCAATCGCCGGATTTTTCCGTATACGAAAAGAGGAAAAATGAATATATGTATAGCGTAATTAAAACAGCGGTAGTCTGTGGGTTTGAATCGCTTCCGGTTCAGGTAGAAACAGATGTCAGTGACGGCATGCCTTCCTTTGATATGGTGGGATTTTTGACCTCCGAGGTAAAGGAAGCCAGAGAGCGGGTGCGCACGGCCCTGAAAAATGCGGGATTTCGTCTGCAGGCAAAGAAGATTACCATCAATCTGACACCTGCAGATGTGCGAAAATCAGGTACCGGGTGTGATCTGCCCATGGCAGCGTCTGTTCTGGCAGCATTTGGATTTTTGGATGAGCATATTTTAAGTAATTATCTGCTGCTTGGAGAAGTTGGATTAAACGGCAGCATTTTACCGACCAAGGGTGTGTTGTCGGCGGCAGTATTAGCGCAGAAAGAAGGCATGCAGGGCATTGTGGTGCCGTGGGAAAATGCCCGGGAAGCTGCAATTTTGGATACCGTAAAAGTGATCCCGGTAAAAAATTTGAAAGAGTTTGTGCAGATTTGTCAGCAGGAGCTTCCGGAAACCTGTTTTTATCGGGAACAGCAGGAAATCTGGAAGACAGAATATGATGTGGATTTTTCGGAATTGCGGGGGCAGCCGATGCTGCGCCGTGCCTGTGAGATTGCCGTCAGCGGCATGCACAATTTATTAATGATGGGACCGCCGGGTTCCGGAAAGACCATGGCGGCAAAGCGGATTCCAACGATTTTACCGGAATTGAGCCGGGAGGAAAAGCTGGAACTGTCCCAGATTTATTCACTTTGTGGTCTGCTGGATCAGGAGCGTATTATTCAGAACGAACGACCATTTCGCAGTCCGCACCATACGGTGACGGCACAGGCTCTGGTAGGCGGTGGTAAGCAGCCGCATCCCGGAGAAATCAGTCTGGCGCATCATGGTATTTTATTCTTGGATGAACTGGCGGAGTTTAAGCCTGGGATTTTGGATGTATTGCGGGAACCGCTGGAGGAAAAGAAAGTCCATATCTCCCGGGTGGGAGGAAGTTTTGTGTATCCGGCGGATTTTATGCTGGTAGCATCGACGAATCCATGCCCTTGTGGATTTTACCCCAATTTAGACCGTTGTAATTGCAGACCTCAGGCGATTAAAAATTATATCAGCCGTATTTCGCAGGCATTCTTAAATCGTATTGATCTGTGTGTGGAAACAGAGGAAGTCCGGTATACAACCATGGTGGATGTGCGAGAGGAAGAAAGCAGTACGGTGATCCGTGCCCGGGTGGAGCAGGTGCATGAGATTCAACGGGAACGGTTCAAGGGAAGAAAGTATCGCTTTAACAGTCAGATGAATATGGAAGATCTGGAAACATTCTGCGTATTGGATGAGGAGTCTGCGGAGCGGATGCAGGACAAATATGAGGAATATCATTTAAGTGCCCGTACGTATGGAAAAATCCTGAAAACTGCCCGTACCATTGCAGATATGGATGGAGCGGAAAATATTGAGTGGGGACATCTGGAAGAAGCATTCTTTTTCCGAAATCCGGACAAGAATTACTGGAGGAGGGATTAAGTATGTGTGATTTAAAGTATGACCTCTGGCTGGCCTCTCTGACGAATATTAACAGCGGCAAACGAATTCAAGTTCGTGAACTATGTGGGAGCGCTCAAGCTGTCTATGAACTCCGGGAAGAAACCTTAAAAAACATGAACCTTTTCACCGACAATGAATTAAAGCATTTGTTAGAAAGTCGTAAAAAAGACCTGAACCGCGCCTGGGAGCGTTTCCTGGGACAAAGCATACAGATGTTTCCAATTGGAAGCAGACAATATCCACAACGCTTAAAAGACATTGCACAGCCGCCCTACGCGATTTTTTGCAATGGTTCCATGCCGGATGCCAGAAAAAGTGTTGGTATCGTAGGAGCCCGCATGTGCTCAGAGTACGGAAGAAGCATTGCCACAAAACTTGGCAAAATGCTGGCGGAAAAAGATGTGCAGGTGATCAGCGGCATGGCGCTTGGCATAGACAGTGCCTCCCATGCGGGCGCTTTGCAGGGAAAAGGCAGTACCTTTGCCGTCCTTGGATGCGGTTGTGATATTTGTTATCCGAAAAACGCACACAATTTATATGAAAATATCCAGACTTCCGGTGGTGGTATTCTTTCGGAGTATCCGCCGGGAACAGAACCACTGCCATATCGATTTCCGGAGCGCAATCGCATCATCAGTGCTCTGTCGGACTGTCTGGTGGTCGTGGAAGCGAAGAAAAAGAGCGGTTCCCTGATCACGGCAGATGCGGCGCTGGAACAGGGCAAAGATGTGTATGCGGTGCCGGGGCGATTCGGAGATGCGTTAAGCGAAGGCTGTAATGCCCTGATCGGTCAGGGTGCAGGAATCATCTATGATTTGGATGTTTTTTTGCAAAATCTTGGATATTTGCCCGAAAAAAACGCAGAAACGACAAAAATAAAAAATATTTCTCTTGATAAAAGCGAACAGTTGGTGTATGGTTGTCTTGGTTTACACAGCCGATATATTAACTATATTATAGAAGAAACAGGTTTAGATCTGTTCACGGTATTGCGTAGTTTAGACAAACTGAAGCGATGTGGATTGGTGCAGGAAACCTTTCAAAATTATTTTTGTAAACGCATATAAAATGGTTCAGAACCGTATTTTGAACGCAGGTCGCAAAGCGAGTGCGTTCATGAGCAAGTAGCGAAAGCGGATTGCGAATGTCCGTTTCATAGAGTATCATGGGTATTTTTATAAAAATGCGGATGATAAAAGTATGGTTTTTGAACATTTGAAAATAAGTATAAGAACATAGAGGTTAAGAGGAATAAGTATGGCGAAGTATTTAGTAATCGTGGAGTCTCCGGCAAAGGTTAAGACAATAAAGAAATTTCTTGGAAAAAATTACGAGGTAGCAGCATCCAACGGACATGTGCGTGATTTGCCGAAAAGTCAGCTCGGATTTGATGTGGAGAATGACTTTGAACCGAAATATATTACCATCCGTGGAAAAGGAGATATTCTGGCAAATCTGCGAAAAGAAGTGAAAAAGGCAGATAAAGTGTATCTCGCAACTGACCCGGACCGTGAGGGTGAGGCAATTTCCTGGCATCTGGCTACTGCATTAAAATTGGGGGATAAAGATGCGAAACGTATTACTTTCAATGAGATTACAAAAAACGCGGTGAAAGCTTCCCTGAAGAATCCCCGTGAGATAGACATGAATCTGGTAGATGCACAGCAGGCACGCCGTGTGTTGGACCGTATGGTAGGTTACAAGATCAGTCCGGTACTCTGGGCGAAAGTAAAACGTGGTTTGAGTGCAGGTCGTGTACAGTCTGTGGCACTGCGTATCATCTGTGACCGTGAGGATGAGATCAATGCCTTCATCCCGGAAGAATACTGGACCATTGATGCAGTATTAAACGTAAAAGGTGAAAAAAAACCGCTGGTTGCGAAGTTTTATGGCGATGAAAATGGCAAGATCCAGATTCACAATCAGGCAGAACTGGATACAATTTTAAAAGATATCGAGTCATCGGAATATAAAGTGCTGGAAGTGAGAAAAGGTGAGCGTACGAAAAAACCGCCACTTCCGTTTCGGACAAGTACTTTGCAGCAGGAAGCAAGTAAACATCTGAATTTTTCCACTCAGAAAACTATGCGTCTGGCGCAGCAGTTATACGAAGGTGTGGATATCAAAGGCAGCGGAACCGTTGGTCTGATCACATACCTGCGTACCGATTCCACCCGTGTGTCTGAGGAAGCAGAGGCAGCGGCAGCAGAGTATATTGGTACAAACTACGGTGCTGATTATGTGGGGGGAAGTGCTGATGTGAAGAAGAATACTGCGAAGATCCAGGACGCGCACGAGGCTATTCGTCCGACAGATCTGAACCGTTCTCCGGCTATGGTAAAAGAATCCTTAAGCCGTGATCTGTTCCGTTTGTATCAGCTGATCTGGAATCGTTTTGCAGCAAGCTGTATGACACCGGCCGTTTATGAGACTACATCCGTTACCATCGGTGCCGGAAAGTATCGTTTCCACGTATCTGCATCCAAGGTGAAATTTGACGGTTTCATGTCTGTATATACTTTAGATGAGGAAAAAGCAGATCGCGTATTTTTATCAAAATCACTGGATGAGACTTCAGAACTGACCAAAGAAGAAATCGAGCCGAAGCAGCATTTTACACAGCCGCCGGCACACTTTACCGAGGCTTCTCTTGTAAAGACACTGGAGGAACTTGGCATCGGACGTCCGAGTACCTATGCTCCGACCATTACAACAATCCTTGGCAGAAGATATATCGTAAAAGAAAATAAAAACCTCTATGTATCCGAACTTGGAGAGGTTGTCAATAATATTATGAAGGAAGCTTTTCCAGAAATCGTGGATGAACGCTTCACCGCAAATATGGAGTCACTGCTGGATAAAGTCGAGGAAGGCACCGTAGACTGGAAGATGATCATTCGAAACTTCTATCCGGATCTGGATGCGGCAGTAAAAGCGGCAGAAGCAGAACTGGAAAAAGTAAAGATTGAGGATGAAGTAACCGATGTTGTCTGCGAACAGTGCGGACGCCACATGGTCATCAAATATGGACCGCACGGCAGATTCCTTGCCTGCCCGGGCTTTCCAGATTGCCGTAACACAAAACCATATTTTGAAAAAATCGGTGTAGCCTGCCCGAAATGCGGTAAAGATATCGTTCTGAAGAAAACGAAAAAAGGCAGAAAATATTACGGATGCGAGAACAATCCGGACTGTGATTTCATGTCATGGCAGAAACCATCTAAAGTTCCGTGCCCGCAGTGCGGCGGTTACATGGTAGAAAAAGGAAATAAACTGGTCTGTGCAGATGAGCAGTGCGGCTATGTCATGGAAAAACCGGAATCTTCTGAGGAATAACATACGGAATCTGTTTTTGAAGGAAAACAAATGTATAAAATGACTGAAAAAGTTGTGATTTTTAAAATTTCTTGTGAAATTTGAAAAAATCTGACAGATTTAAATGAAATTTGTTGAATTTACAGAAAAATAGTGCTAAGATATGCCTGTTAATTATCTTGGCACTATTTTTTTGCCGAAAAATCGGCGTGATTGATAAGAAAATGAAACTATTCAGAGCCAAGCAGATTTACAGAAAAATACGAAGCATGCATGAATGAGGATTTTTTCTTGTAAATCTATTTTGCGAGAAGCCAACATGAGCAAAAGGAAAGTCTGTAAAGGCGATTTTGCGAATGGGTCTGAATAGTTGAAAAAATGGAGGAAGCTATGAGCAGCGTACAGTTATTAGACAAAACACGAAAAATCGGAAAACTGCTTCATAATAACAATTCGTCTAAAGTTGTTTTTAATGACATTTGTGATGTTATGACAGATATTCTTGCATCCAACGTACTGGTAATCAGTAAAAAGGGTAAAGTTCTGGGAACGGGACTTCGTCCGGAAGTAGTTGAAATTACAGAACTTCTGGCAGATCAGGTAGGAAATTATATCGATGCATCTTTAAATGAAAGATTACTGGGGATTCTTTCTACCAAAGAGAACGTAAATCTTGAGACACTTGGATTTACCGTAAGCAATGAAAACGGTTATGCAGCAACCATTGCACCAATCGATATTGCAGGCGAGCGTCTCGGTACTTTATTTGTATATCGCCAGAATGCACAGTTTGACATTGATGATATTATTCTTTGCGAGTACGGAACCACTGTTGTAGGACTGGAAATGATGCGTTCCGTAAATGAGGAGAATGAGGAAGAGACCAGAAAGAAACAGATTGTAAAATCTGCACTGAGCACACTTTCTTATTCTGAATTAGATGCTATTGAACATATTTTTGACGAGCTGGAAGGACGCGAGGGAATCCTTGTAGCCAGCAAGATTGCTGACCGTGTCGGCATCACACGTTCCGTTATTGTTAATGCGTTGCGTAAATTTGAGAGCGCCGGTGTTATTGAATCCCGTTCCTCAGGAATGAAAGGAACCTACATCAAAGTATTAAATGATGCAGTGTTCGAAGAATTAGACAATCTCAAGGCAAAAAATGACTAAAAATGTCTTGAAGCGTACCTTTAAGTATGCTATACTAAGTCGGTCTGAGAAAAGTTACAGATTTTTTGTGCGCTTTTTTAAGATAAATACTATATTAATCACATATGCGGACTAACTGGGATGGTGCCCACAGGGTAAACCGGCGGGTGAGATGCATATGGAAGAGACAAAACCATGGAGGTAAAAAAATGAGCGTTATTTCAATGAAACAGTTACTGGAAGCAGGTGTACATTTCGGACACCAGACAAGAAGATGGAACCCTAAAATGGCTCCGTACATCTACACAGAGAGAAATGGTATCTACATCATCGACTTACAGAAATCTGTAGGTAAAGTTGATGAGGCATACAATGCAGTAGCAGATATCGTTGCTGAAGGTGGTACAATTCTTTTCGTTGGTACAAAGAAACAGGCACAGGATGCTATCCAGGCAGAAGCTGAACGTTGTGGAATGTACTATGTAAACGAGAGATGGTTAGGTGGTATGCTCACAAACTTCAAAACAATCCAGAGCCGTATCGCAAGACTGAAAGCAATCGAGAAAATGTCTGAGGACGGAACATTTGATGTTCTGCCGAAAAAAGAAGTTATCAACCTCAAAAAAGAGTGGGATAAACTTGAGAAAAACCTTGGCGGTATTAAAGAGATGGACAGAATCCCGGATGCAATCTTCGTTGTAGATCCGAAAAAAGAGAGAATCTGTGTTCAGGAAGCACACACACTGGGAATTCCGCTGATCGGTATTGCTGATACAAACTGTGATCCGGAAGAGTTAGATTACGTAATTCCGGGTAACGATGATGCTATCAGAGCCGTAAAACTGATCGTTTCCAAAATGGCAGACGCTGTTATCGAAGCAAAACAGGGTACTGTAGAGGCTGACGAGGAAGTTTTCGAAGAGGCTGAAGGAACAGAGGAGTAATCTGTAGATTTGCGGGAAACCGCATCACTATGAATGAAATCGGAGGAATAAAACCATGGCAATTACAGCATCAATGGTAAAAGAATTAAGAGAGATGACCGGTGCAGGTATGATGGACTGCAAGAAAGCTCTTACAGAGACAAATGGTGATATGGACGCAGCTGTTGAGTTCTTAAGAAAGAACGGACAGGCAAAAGCTGAGAAAAAAGCTGGACGTATCGCAGCAGAAGGTCTTGTACGCATCGCTATGGATGGCGACAACACAGCAGCAATCGTAGAGGTTAACTCTGAGACAGATTTCGTTGCTAAAAACGAGACATTCCAGCAGTATGTAGAGGCAGTCGCAGCTCAGGCAGTTGCATCTGATGCAGCTGATATGGATGCATTTATGGCAGAGACATGGAATGCAGATTCTTCCAAAACTGTAAAAGATGCTCTCGTAGAGAAAATCGCAGTTATCGGTGAGAACCTGAACATTCGTAGATTCCAGAAAGAGACACAGGAGAACGGATGCATCGTATCTTATATCCACGGTGGCGGACGTATCGGTGTCCTTGTAAAAGCTGAGACAGCAGTTGTTAACGATGCTGTAAAAGAGGCTCTTACAAACGTAGCAATGCAGGTTGCAGCTCTTGCTCCGAAATATGTATCTTCTGAAGATGTAAGCGAAGAGTACAAAGAGCATGAGAAATCTATCCTTCTTGCTCAGGCTAAAAACGAGAACCCGGACAAACCGGATAATATCATTGAGAAAATGATCATCGGACGTCTGAACAAAGAGCTGAAAGAGGTTTGCTTAATGGAGCAGGCTTACGTTAAAGCTGAGGATGGAAAACAGACTGTTGCTAAATACTTACAGCAGGTTTCCAAAGAAGTTGGCGCTGATATCAAGATCACAGGTTTCGTACGTTTCGAGACAGGTGAAGGTCTTGAAAAGAAAAACGAGGACTTTGCAGCTGAGGTAGCAGCACAGATGAACGCATAATCTTACAGTTCGCATAAGAATTTGAACCGTATCATTATCATGTAAATCAACGAAAAACCTTGAATTTCCCATGAAAATGGGAGGATTCAAGGTTTTTTTGCGTGTTGGGGAATGAAAATTGAATTATCGTAAATTACCGTTCATATTCCCTCAAATTGGGTAAAAGTTGGGGAGTGAGTTGGGGAATTTCAATTCCCCAACTGGTGTGTGAAACTTCGCCTCATTCTTCTGAAATAAGTAGGCGGAGATTGCCTGTTTTATTTTGTTGGGGAGTAGTGTAACTCCCCAACTTTTGGCTTGTGGGAGCG
>ENA-ORTJ01000738-ORTJ01000738.1-human-gut-metagenome-genome-assembly--contig:-NODE-738-length-26082-cov-11.516733_pt1 | contig 26082 bp, 16 predicted proteins | sample MGYA00242069_ERZ509187 | MGnify/ENA primary metagenome ERZ509187 (study PRJEB26280, sample SAMEA2338779) | human gut metagenome | biome: human gut; feature: human-associated habitat; material: faeces... | reverse complement strand
AGTGCCATTCCCAGTGACAGGAACAGGCAGGCCAAAATCATAGTTAGTCTTTTTTCCATAAATACTCTCTCTAATTAAATAAATAAATTATACTTTTGTTACAATATGCAAAAATAAAGATTATTTCATAAAGTCCAAAAAATGAAAGAAAAAAAAGTGGGTTTAAGCCGGGTTTTTAACATAAATCTGACAGAATCACATAAAAATTCATGTAAAATGAAACTTTGAGTGTTATTTTACTTTCATTTTGATTTGTATATAAAGTGTATATACACCACTTCTTGACTTTTAGAATGCATCAAAATAAAGGCAACTTACACCTGAACACCCATATAAAGAATTTTAAATCTATATGCATAAATAATTAATTATATGCTTGCATTATGTTTATTCGCACATTTTTTGAGTTAAAATTTTACACTTTAAATAATACTTAATATCTGTTTCGTCTATGTTGACATGCAAATATTTAAGATATTATGCACAAAATGCATGTAAATTGCTTATTTACAGATATTTAATATCGCCCGGCAGACATTATGACACAAAACTATTTCAATACATCAAATAATGCAGGCAGTAATTATGGTTCATTGTATATATAATAAGGTGTAATTAACTTAATTATAACAATATTGGATAAATATGCAATATTTTCTGCATAAATATAAACAAAACACTGACAAAATGTAAGCAAAAACGATTCAATATGGCATAATGTAAACGCAAACACAGAGCAGAATGTCAACAAAAAGTATTATATAAAGTTTAAAATTATAGTATTTTAGCACTGCCTCAAACACTCGGCAGCCACATTTCATGCCACATTCCTATACAGAAATTTTAGTTTCATAGCACAAAAAACAGCAAAGACAGATTACATTATCAATAACTTTTTGACGCAATGAAATATGGATTTATTTCAATATGTAGCTCCGGACAAGCAAAATCATGACTTATAATCATAAAGTTTTCTGCTATAAATTATGCAAAACAAATTTGACATTACCTACCACAAAACTGCGACTACCGATAAAATAAGGCTTAACAAGCCTTTGCAACGCTACTTGACACAACGTTTCCACAAGACTTTTATATCGGCGCAAAATGCAAGACGACATAACATCCTGACCGTTTAAAATCAATATGCTTATTTAAACAGCAAGCAAGCTCCATACAGACAGAAGCCTCTGTTAGATACAAAAAGCCATGTTTCATCGTGCAAAAGCATACATATTGCACGCCAAAAGCCCACGTTTCGCAAAGCCATAAGCAAGCTTTTACGTAATCGGGATCTTACTTATAATAAATTTTCGCAGAAACTCGTCACTCGTCACAATCGGCCATAATTCATTGACAAACAAGCCGTTACGATGTGACGAGTTAAAACCTCAACTCGTCACGGCACAGTTAATCAACGCAAGTGTGTCCTTTCCTAAAATTGGTTGACTTCTAACAAGCCATTCCCTGATTAAAGTTGACTCTGGTTAAACTTATAACTGTTATTGGTTGACTCTACTTTTAATTACTGATTAAAGTTGACTTTTACCGGGACAGAATCCCTGTTCATTGTCCTTTCCTTATTGGGGTTGCCCTCAAAGAGCCTTTTCACTGATTAAAGCTGACTTCTGTTAAACATATGACTATTATTGATTGACTCTGGCATTAACAGAAAATTTTACTTCCACAGGTGACAGAACAGCCATCAGCAGACATAAGTGCCGCAGCAATAAACCTTTGGATAATTATGTAACTTATTTATTTAATTAGAGAGTATTTATGAAAAAAAGACTAACTATGATTTTGGCCTGCCTGTTCCTGTCACTGGGAATGGCACTGGCACAAACAGCAGTTACGGGAACCGTGGTGTCTCAGGAGGACGGTCAGCCGATTATCGGTGCTACTGTCCGCGTTGTGGGTGCCAACGTAGGTGCCGTGACAGACGCTGACGGTAAGTTCTCGCTCAGTATGCCTTCAGGGCACAACAAGCTGAAAGTAACCTATGTCGGCATGGTTGACCAAGACGTAACGGTAAGCGGTAACAGCGTACGCGTTGTTCTTGTTCCGGACGAGACAAACCTCGACGAGGTGATGGTTGTTGCTTACGGTACGGCTAAGAAATCAGCCTTCACCGGTTCTGCAGCGGTTGTCAATTCAGAAGAAATTGGCAAGGTGCAAGTAACAAACCCAATTGACGCCCTTAAGGGTAAAGCCTCAGGTATTCAGATTTACTCTGCATCTGGAGCTCCGGGATCTACACCAACTATCCGTATACGTGGTGTAAACACAATTAATGACAGTGGTAATAATCCATTAATTGTTGTTGACGGTTCACCTTATGATGGAAGTTTTAATGATATCAACCCGATTGACGTGGAAAGTATAACGGTGTTGAAAGATGCAGCTTCTACTGCATTGTATGGTGCGCGAGGCGGTAATGGTGTCATTCTTATTACCACAAAGTCAGCAAAGAAAGGAAAAGACGCAACAATCACGGTTGACGCAAAATGGGGCTCAAACTCAAGAGCTACTCCTTTCTATAAAACAATAAACACACCTGCCGGATATTATGAAGCTTGGTACAAAGGCCTTTATAACTATGCACAGAACATCTATGGTTATGACAATACACAAGCATGGCAGTGGGCCAACGAACATCTTATAGAGGATGGTCAGTCTCAGGCAAGCTTTGGCTTAGGCTACAATGTTTATACTATGCCGGAAGGACAAACTCTTATTGGACAAAACGGTAAACTGAACCCTAATGCAACACTTGGTGCCATTTATAATTACAACGGCAACTCTTACTATTTAACTCCTGACAACTGGCAGGATGCGACATTTAACAATAGTCTGCGACAGGAATATACAATCTCAGCGTCAGGTTCAACAGAAAAGAGCAGTTTCTATGGGTCAGTGAATTATCTGTCAAATGACGGTATTACCGTAGGTTCTGACTATAAGCGTCTGACTGCACGAATGAATGCCGATTATCAGGCCAGACCATGGCTTAAGATTGGCGGTAACATGAGTTATGCACATTATAACAGTAATCAACTTGGCAATGACGGAGAAAGTGCAAGCGTGGGTAATGTATTTTCTACCACTTACATTGCTCCTATTTACCCTATTTATATCAGAAACGCTCAAGGCAACATCATTTATAATGATGAAGCTAAGATTAATACATATGACTATGGAGACGCTTCGATAATAGGATTGAGACGTCCTTATATGAACAACGGTAACCCTTTGTCTGACAATCAGCTGAACGAAACAAATACGGAAGGCAATATGATAAACGGCACTGGTACAGCGGAAATACGTATGCCTTACGGCTTTACGTTTACTTCAATAAACAATGTATATCTAAATGAATGGCGCTACACAAATGCCGTTAACCCTTGGTTTGGACAGTATGCCGCAAACGGAGGTACTATTTCTAAACAGCATCAAAGAACATGGTCGTACAATTATCAGCAGCGTATAAACTGGCATCAGACATACGACAAACACGATATTGAGGTGATGGTCGGTCATGAGTATTACCGTTCACGCGGATATGCATTATCCAATTCTATGAGCAAAGTATTCTCTTTTGAAAATCATGAATTGGCCGGTGCAATAATACCAGGTGGAGGAACATCTTATACATCAGACTACAATACCGAATCTTGGCTTAGTCGTGCACAATACAATTACGATGAGAAATACTTTGTCTCAGGATCTTATCTTCGTCAGGCATCATCACGTTTCCATCCTGATCATCAGTGGGGTAACTTCTGGTCAATAGGTGCAGGATGGCTTATCAATAAGGAAAGTTGGTTTAATGCACCTTGGGTAGACGAATTAAAATTCAAAGCCTCTTATGGAGAGAACGGTAATGACCAAATAGGAGATTTGCTCTTTACTTCATATTATAGTATAGTAAATTCTAATGACGAAGTATCTCTTAGTCCATCTTCTTTAGGAAACGAAAATATTACATGGGAGAAAAACGGCAAGTTCAATATTGGTGTCGACTTCAGCTTGTTCAACGGCAGGCTTTCAGGTTCTGCGGAGTTCTACTCTAACAGGACTCTTGACATGCTTTCATGGTTCCCATTGCCGACCTCTTTTGGATGGACAGGCTATTATACTAATATAGGTAACATGATTAACCGTGGTTTTGAGGTTTCTCTTAGTGGTGATATAATCCGTGATAAGGATTTGACATGGTCTGTATATGCTAATATGACCACCAATCACAACGAAATAACTAGCCTTGCTCCTGAACGTAAGACACAGCATGTTGACGGAGTTGACGGTTATGCATCAGGTACATACTTCTATGGAGAAGGCATTTCCAGATACACTATTTATCTGCCAAAGTATGCAGGCGTCTATTATAACGAAGACAATCCTAATGATCCTGACAACGGTAAGGCACAGTATTATTACAACATTTACGAGACTGATGCCAACGGAAATACTGTATTGGATGCCAATGGTAATCCCGTTGTAAAAGAATTAGGTACGACAACACAGTATTCAGAAGCCGATCAATATCTTTGCGGTGACGCCTTACCAGATGTATACGGAGGTTTTGGTACAAGCGTGAAATGGAAAGGATTTGATTTTTCTGTTGACTTCACATATCAGTTAGGCGGAAAGGTTTATGACTCTACTTATGCAAGCCTTATGAACCTTTCACAAGGTTATGGTATACATGTGGATATGCTTAATGCATGGAGTCTTGATAATCTGGGAAGCAACATTCCGCGTATGCAGTATAACGACATAAATATGGCATCATCATCAGACCGTTTCTTGACAAGCGCCTCGTATCTTTCACTGCAAAACATAACAATAGGCTATTCACTACCAAAATCATTAACAACAAAAATAGGTATACAAGGTCTCCGCTTTTATGTTGTAGGCGACAACTTGTGGACATGGTCTAAACGCCAGGGACTTGACCCCCGCCAATCAATTACCGGAGGCTCTTCATCTGACAACTACTCTTCTGTACGTACAATATCAGGAGGTATAACCGTAACATTCTAAATAATGAAATAAAGAAATAACGATATGAAGATATTTAATTTTAAACTTATGTCAAGAGTGTTGGCTGTAGTTGTGTCAAGTGCTGCGCTCACAGGATGTATGGACGAAATTGAAGTTACTCAAGTTGCTACAGAGGAGCAAATAAGTAATTCTACATCTGCTACAGAGGCTTTGGTACAAGCTATGCCGGCAACATTTAATGAACTTGCTTCTAGTTATGTCAGTAATAATAACTGGCATGGGTGCTTTGGCTATGGCTCTATGATGTATCAGCGTGATCTCATGACAGGTGACATGGCATTAGTCGGCGACTATTCTTCTCACTTTAATTCATTCTCAAGAAATCAAAATCTTGGTGAAGACTATATTTTTGCAGGATATATTTGGAGTTATTATTATGGATTTATTCTTACTGCTAATAATGTTATTAGTGGCGTAAATCCTGAAACAGCCTCTGCAAGTCAGCTTGGATATCTTGGTGCCGGATACGCTTTCCGTGCTTTGTGCTATCTCGACTTGGCTCGTATGTTGGAGTTCCTGCCTAATGATGTTTTCCCAGACGGCATCAATTCAGACGGGAACAATGTTACCAATCTTACAGTTCCTATTGTAGAGGCAGGTATGAGCGAATCTGATGCACGCAACAATCCGCGTGTGTCACGTGACGAGATGTATAACTTCATACTTGGTGATCTGGACAAAGCCGAAGAATACATTGTAAACATACCATCAACCAATGGTAAGACACTGCCGGATCTTGCTTGCGTCTATGGACTTAAAGCACGTCTGTATATGTGGGTCGAGAATTATCCTAATGCAGAGAAATACGCTAAGTTAGCTATCGATAATGCAGGTATATCTCCTATGACAGAAACAGATTGTCTAAATACTACAACAGGATTTAATGACATTACAAAATGGATGTGGGGAGGAACTCAGAATTCAGAAAATAGTACTGTAACTTCTGGTATCATTAACTGGACATCATGGGTTAGCAATCAGACTTCATTCGGATATACAGGCTCAACGACTAGCATGTATAATTATATCGACTTTAACATGTATAACCGTATAAGTGACACTGATTTCCGTAAGAAAGAATGGGTTGCGCCATACGGTAGTCCGCTAGAAAAAGAAAACTTGTACCTGCCAGGACAAGCCGGCACGATACCTCCATATGTGGCCCTTAAATTCCGTCCTAATGAAGGTAACGCAGATTCATATATCACAGGAGCAGCCGCATCTGTACCGGTTATGCGTGTTGAAGAAATGTACTTTATACAAGCTGAATCAGCTGCGCATCAAGATGCGACGCGAGGAAAGCAACTTCTCGAAACGTTCATGAAAACATACCGTGATCCCAAATATTCTTGCAATGTCAGCTCTACAGACGATGTTGTAGAAGAAATAGTATTTCAAAAACGTGTTGAACTTTGGGGTGAAGGACAGACCTTCTTTGATATTAAACGTTTAAATTATTCTGTAACACGTGCTTATAGTAGTACGTTATTTGAACCTCTTGCCCGTTTCAATACAAATGGTCGTCCAGCTTGGATGAACATCGTTATATCACGTAACGAAATAATGAACAATAATGCACTTGAAGGATTAAATAATCCTGACCCATCAGGAAAATATAATCCTATACAATGATTATTAAAATTAAATTAAAATACAATGAACAGAATATTCAATTATTGCACATTGCTTCTCGTCTCAGTTCTGGCTTTCTCGCTGGGATCTTGTACAGACGAGTATGAATATACCGCGGCTATGGCCGAGGGTGAGCAGGTGTATTTCAGCAATGCTCTTTCTTCAACTGTTGAGCTGAATTCAACCCAAAGCAGCATACAGATACCAGTAAACCGTATACAACGCAGCGGTGCACTTACCGTGCCTCTTGAAGTTACTATTCCAGAGAACTGCAATTATCAGGTTTCTTCTGAGGTAACTTTCAATGACGGCGACTCTGTTGCTTACATCAACGTAAGTTATGATCCTTCAGCTATCGAATATGGTAAATATGACACCATCACTGTAGCTATCAAGGATGCTCAGTACACAACTCTTTATGGTGCTTCAACATACACTTTCGCAGCAGGCCTGTCTGAATGGAAGACAATGACCAACAAGGGCTACTTCCGCGATGGTATTGTTGCCGCTTTGTACAGTCTTGATGTTATGACATATCAAGCTGAGGTTCAAGAGAATGTTCTTACACCGGGTAAATATCGTATCATATCTCCTTATGGGGCAGGAACAGATTTCTACAACACATACGTAGATGTCGACAGCCCTGTATTCACATGGACAGGCGAGACAAACACAAGCATTGTCATTGATGCAACAGATCCTAACTATGTCTACATTGACGGCGACTTCTATACTGGACTTGACGATGGTATGAGCGCAGACGGTCAGGGTGCACTCCATGTATTCAGTTATGTTTACTACTATCTGCTGAACGGCAACAGTCTCGACGTTATCAAGGAAAATCTTCCTGAATTGTTCGGTAAGCTGGAGGATGGTATAATAACATTCCCAGAAAACAGCTTGCTTGCAAACTTTGACGGTTCAATGACTCCTATGTATTATGCAAACAGCTCTGATTTGGCTATAGCTCTTCCTGGATATGAGATTACCGATTATTCTACATCATTCACTTATACAGGCCGCTTTACTGATGTTGCAGGAAACAACTATGTACAGGGAACTATCACTCTCGGTGCTGACGTAGCATCTGCAAAATATCTGGTTGCAGCCGACGGTGATGACGTAAATGAAATCATAAACGCTGTTAATGAAGGCATAATCGAAGCTAATGAGATAAAGGCGACCTCAGAGGTTAAAGTTGCTATCTCAGAAAGTGGAAAATATAATATGATTGTTATCGCTTACAATTCTGAAGGCGAGATGAAAGCCCATTCATCTACAGCTTTCACGTTTGACACCGGCGGTTCTGGTTCTGCCAAATGGATTGTATATTGCACCGGAACATACAACCAAAACTATTATCCTAACTTTGTTATTGACGAGAATAACAATCCGGTAGGTAATCCGTTTGGTGACGGTTCATACTCAACAACTCTATATGTTGACCAGAACGATCCTAACCACTATAAACTGGAGCCGTGGCTGATGAACAATCTTTCATTTGAATTTAATGTTGACGACAACGGCATCATAACTTTCAGCGATGTAAATACAGGTGTAGATTCTGAAACAGGCTATGGCAACGTCTTTGTTACCAATGCCACAGAAATAATAAATGATGGTACAGTGTTTAGTGGCATCGATGAGAGTGGTGCATATGTATTTGGATTGATGTATTATGTCAACTATAACAACAGCTATGGCTGGTTAGGCGGTGCACTTGAGACATTCACTCCGTCAAGCAATGGAGCTCCTATGATTATGAGATATGGCAATACAAGCTTCAAAAAACTTAACAAGGTCAACAATCCTGTTAAGTCAGTTACAGCCGGTCATGCCAAGAACTTCATCGCTGCTCCGGTTGACGCAAATACATTGAAGCTGAAATAAATGATAACACGGCTGACGTCGCTTAACATTGTTGGTCATCAGGCCCATATTTAAGCGACAAGCAGAAATAACCAGAAAAGACCCGCCAAGACTTGAAGAACAAGTCTTGGCGGGTCTTCGTATGTAGCATATTTTGATTGCTGTACTATCAAAAGTTCTGTCATGAATGTCTACCTAACAGACATACTACATCCACAATTCATGACAAATCTAAAATTTCTGTTAAGTGTCAGAACATCTTGCTTACGCGCTTTATTCCTTCAACAAGAACGTCTATTTCTTCTTTTGTGTTATACATGGCAAACGAGGCTCTCACCGTGCCCTGTATGCCGAGACGTATCATGAGGGGCTGAGCGCAGTGGTGACCGGTGCGAACGGCTATGCCGAGACGGTCGAGCAGCGTGCCCATGTCGAGATGGTGGATGTCGCCTACGAGGAACGAAACCACAGCGTCTTTATCATTGGTCGTGCCGAAGAGTCTGATGCCGTCTATCTCCTGCATCCGCTCCATGCAATATCTTGTGAGTTCCTGCTCATGGCGCGAGATGTTGTCGATGCCTATCGAACTGATATAGTCGATGGCGGTGGCAAGGCCGTGAGTGGCAACATAGTCGGGCGTACCGGCCTCAAACTTAAACGGCAGATGCTCAAACACGGTCTTCTCAAAGCTTACGCTCTCTATCATCTCGCCTCCGCCCTGATACGGCGGCATGCGGTCGAGCCAGTCTTCCTTTCCGTATATCACGCCTACGCCTGTAGGACCATACATCTTATGTCCGCTGAAGGCAAAGAAGTCGCAGTCTATGTCCTGCACGTCAACGGCAAAGTGAGGAGTGCTCTGTGCACCGTCGACCATGACGGGAACACCGTGCTCATGGGCTATGCGCACAATCTCCTTAACAGGGTTTACCGTTCCGAGGACATTGCTTACATGCGTAACGCTGACTATCTTAGTGCGCTCAGTGAACAGCTTTTCGTATTCGTCGAGCAGCAGTTCGCCTTTGTCGTTCATCGGTATCACGCGCAGCGATATGCCTTTGCGCACTGCCTGAAGCTGCCACGGCACGATGTTAGAATGATGCTCCATGACGGACACGATAACCTCGTCGCCCTCGCTCATAAAGCCGTCGCAGAACGACGAAACCACAAGGTTAAGGCTCTCGGTGGTTCCGCGCGTGAAGATTATTTCGTTAACCGAACCTGCATTGATAAACTTGCGCACCTTTTCGCGTGCCTGTTCGTGCAGGTCGGTTGCCTGCTGCGAAAGATAATGCACGCCGCGGTGTACGTTTGCATTGACATTGAGATACTCTTCGCGCATGGCATCGAGCACGCACAGCGGCTTCTGCGTTGTTGCGCCGTTGTCGAGATATACCAGCGGACGGTCGTAAACCTTACGGCTGAGTATCGGGAAGTCTTCTCTTATTTTGGTTACGTCGAACATACTTTTTAGGAGTTAAAGTAGTTAAAGGAGTTAGAGTAGTTAAAGTCAATAGCCTAAATAATTTTATACAAAGTAACGTGGCCAAAGACTAACGAGAATATTCAGTAAATTACAGAAGTCAGAGCAGTTGAAGTATACAAGCCTTAAAGTTTTTTATTGCAAGCATTGAAAATATGCAAGTATCCGAGCTTATTTTCAGAATTAGAGCAGCCAAAGCCAAATTCCAGTCAACATTGTTACATAAAGAATGACGACATCAACAAAGGTAATGACTTTAACTACTCTAACTCCTTTAACTACTTCTAACTACCGAATTTTATCTGCACAGCTTGCATCCCTCGCACTTGTTGAGTTCGCCGCGGAAGCGTTTCTCTACAAGATAATGCAGACGGTCGCGGAGCGGCTCGAGCTTTATGCCGTCTACGACCTCGTTGACGAAAGCAAACTCAAGCAGGAGCTTGGCCTCCTTAAGGCTGATGCCGCGCTGGCGCATGTAGAACAGGGCCGCATCGTTGAGCTGACCCACGGTGCTGCCGTGGGCACACTTAACGTCGTCGGCATATATCTCCAGCATCGGCTGCGTGTACATACGCGCCTCCTTGGTTGAGCAGAGGTTCTGGTTACGCATCACCGAGTCGGTCTTCTGTGCGCCATGACGCACCAGCACTCGGCCGGCAAAGGCTCCCGTGGCGCTCTCGTCGAGAACGTATTTATACAGTTCGTTGCTCGTGCAGTGAGCTACGCGATGATCTATCAGCGTATTGTTGTCAACATGCTGTTTCTTGTCAGCTATAACACATCCGCTGAGGTTACACTCGGCACCCTCACCTGCAAACACAAGGTCGGTGCGGTTGCGTGTTATGCCGTTGTGCAGCGTTATTATGTTATGGTTGACTCTGCTGCTGCGCTGCTGCTCAATGAACAGGTTGCTCACGCGAACGTTCTTTGCGTGAGTCTCCTCAAGGCAGTAGAGGTCAAGTCCGGCATTGTCGCCGACATAAGCCTCGATAACCTGCGTGGTGAGGAAACGGCGGTCGTCGGCGGCATGGTCGCAGAAGAGCAGCTTGATTTCAGCCCCCTCCTCCACTATTATCAGCACACGGCGATTAACCATCAGGTCGACGTCAGAGCGCAGGATGTTGATCACCTGCACGGCCTTGCTTACCACAACACCCTTGGGCACATAAACCAGCAGTCCGTCCTGTGCCAGCATAGTGTTGAGAGCCGTTATACCGTCTTCAGAAGTCTTTGCCAGCTTGGCATAATATTTCTCAATCAGTTCAGGCCTTTCGGCAGCCACCTTGCCCAGCGAGTCGACAATCACTCCTTCGGGAAGCGGCTGGCCCTTAGGCGTAGACTTGCCGTAGAAGCCGTCGTTCACAATGAAATAGAGCGATGTACTGAGGTTAGGCACGTCGCATCTGAATGCCTCATACGGGTCAACCGGTATGTTAAGGCGATTGAGGTTAAGGCCGTAGTCGGGCTCAAATAGCGACGGAATGTCGGTGTATTTATATCTCTCGACCTTCTTTGTCGGGAATCCCATCCGCTTGAAGTCGTCGAACGCAGCATCGCGCACAGCGTTGAGCGGCGCTGAGCTGTGCGCGCATATCATATCGCGGCACTGGTTGTAAAGGTCTATATATTGTTTTTCGCTATCCATCCGTATATTAATTATGAAACGAAGTTCGGCGTTAGCCAATTACGAATTAAGAATTGTGAATTATGAAACGAAGTTCAGCGCAATCCAATTATGAATTATGAATTGTGAATTGTGAATTATAAATTAAGTTCAGTCCACCTCTTCTTTAATCCAGTCGTATCCGCGTGCCTCGATTTCCTTCGACAGTTCCGGACCGGCGGTCTTTACGATGCGTCCCTTGTAGAGCACGTGAACGATGTCGGGCTTGATGATGTCGAGCAGGCGCTCATAGTGAGTGATGACGATGCAGCTCGACTCCGGTGTGCGCAGCTTGTTAACGCCTTCGGCAACAATGCGCAGCGCGTCAACGTCGAGGCCAGAGTCAGTCTCGTCCAGGATACTGAGCTTCGGCTCGAGCATTGCCATCTGGAAAATCTCGTTACGCTTCTTCTCGCCGCCGCTGAAACCTTCGTTCACAGAGCGGTTAGACAGCTTGCTGTCAAGCTCAACAATCTTTCTCTTCTCACGCATCAGCTTCAGGAAGTCGGCTGCGTTGAGCGGCTCCTTGCCCTCATACTTGCGCTTCTCGTTTATGGCGGCACGCATGAAGTTTGTCATCGACACGCCCGGAATCTCCACTGGATACTGGAACGAAAGGAAGAGTCCTTCGTGTGCCCTGTCCTCAGGCTTCATCTCGAGCAGGTCCTTGCCGTTGAAGGTTATCGAGCCTGACGTAACCTCATAAAGAGGATTACCGACCAGCACGGCGCTCAATGTACTCTTGCCCGAACCGTTAGGTCCCATTATGGCATGTGTCTCACCGTCCTTTATGGTGAGGTTGATGCCCTTCAATATTTCCTTGTCGCCAATCTTGGCGTGTAAGTCTTTTATTTCTAACATAATTCTTGCTTATAATTTATTCCGGCCTTACGGCTTGCGCCTGCCGTGATTGTTTATTTCAGATATAGATATATCAGCAGAGAGTCCAGCAGTCCGGTGACATCACTGTTTGTAAACTTGAACGGGAACGTAACTTTCAGTCCCACTGACAGCGCGTGGCGGTGCATCGGCGAGCGCATTGCATAGGGTGTTGTGTCCTTTCCGAATGTCGTCTGCGACGATGTGTGTCCGTCGACAGCCATGCGGAAGCCGTAGTCAACTTCAAGAGCCACACACGAAAACAGATATATGTCGAGACCCACCACCGGCGCCACACTCAGCACGGGGCTGCTCACGCTGTATTTGCGCTCATAGCTGCCATACATTCCCGACATGCTCATTGTGCCTGCATCCTTGCGCCCGGCAACGTTCCAGAAGGTGCTTACGCCGAGATAAGGCTGCAGCGCGCATGACTTTGACAGGAAATACCAGCGTCCGCCAAGCATAATCTGCGACAGATCGGCCGACACGTCGCCTGAGTAGAAATCCATCACTTCGTGGTCATAGCCGCCGACAACAGAGAAGCCTGTCTGCGGAATGAAATACTCTATGTGAGCAGAGAAGTTAGGACCGCCTCCTGTCTTTATCGGGTCGTAATACTTGTCAGGAGTTTCGTTGAGCGTTACAACCGGTTTTACAGGACTTAGCCTGAAGTCTATTGCCCATCGCCGCGAGTCATCGTCCTGAGCGTTTGCCACAAGTCTTGACAGACAAAGCAGCAAGACTAAAACAATCAATGGTCTTGTATTCATCATAATAATATTTTTAATATATATCGTTGATGAGCCGATAAACCCCTACGGCACTACCCGTCAATTTTTAATTTGAAGAACTATCCCACAGTGCCTTCCAACGACACGCTGAGCAGCTTCTGAGCCTCAACGGCAAACTCCATAGGCAGCTTGTTCAAAACCTCCTTGGCATATCCGTTGACGATAAGGCCGACGGCCTGCTCCGTGGGTATGCCTCTCTGATTGCAGTAGAACAGCTGGTCTTCGCTTATCTTGCTCGTCGTAGCCTCGTGCTCCACTATCGCCGAATCGTTGTGTATGTCCATATACGGGAACGTGTGGGCACCGCAGTCGCTGCCCAACAGCAGCGAGTCGCACGACGAATAGTTGCGGGCATTGTCGGCATTAGGCGACACGCGCACCAGTCCGCGGTACGAGTTCTGGCTGTGTCCGGCGCTGATGCCCTTGCTTATTATAGTGCTCTTGGTGTTCTTTCCCAAGTGAATCATCTTCGTACCCGTGTCGGCCTCCTGATAATTGTTGGTAACGGCTACGCTGTAGAACTCAGCCACAGAGTTGTCGCCGCGCAGGATGCACGAAGGATATTTCCACGTGATGGCCGAGCCCGTCTCAACCTGAGTCCACGACAGCTTTGAGTTAACTCCACGCAGATCGCCACGCTTTGTAACAAGGTTGAACACTCCGCCCTTGCCGTTCTCGTCGCCCGGATACCAGTTCTGCACCGTAGAATATTTCACTTCGGCGTTGTCCTTGACGATAATCTCGACGATGGCAGCATGAAGCTGATTTTCGTCGCGCATCGGAGCCGTACAGCCTTCGAGATAAGACACATAGCTGTCGTCCTCGGCAATGATCAGCGTGCGCTCAAACTGGCCCGTGTTTCTTGCGTTGATGCGGAAATACGAGCTAAGCTCCATGGGGCTGCGCACGCCTTTTGGTATGTAGACGAACGAGCCGTCGCTGAACACGGCGCTGTTCAAGGCTGCGAAGAAGTTGTCGCGGTAAGGCACAACCGTGCCGAGATACTCTCTTACCAAGTCAGGATGTTCCTTTATGGCCTCACCGATAGAGCAGAATATGATGCCCTTCTCGGCCAGCTTCTCCTTATAAGTAGTCTTCACCGACACCGAGTCCATAATGGCGTCTACGGCCGTCTGGCCGCTAAGGATAAGGCGCTCTTCGAGCGGAATGCCCAGCTTGTCGAAAGTCTTCATCAGCTCGGGGTCAATCTCCTTCTTGCCCTCGTCCTTCTTCTTTGCCAGCGGGTCGGCATAATATGATATAGCCTGATAGTCTATCTCGGGCACGTTCACGTGTCCCCAGGTAGGCTGCTCCAGCGTCTTCCAGTAGTTGTAGGCCTTCAGGCGGAAGTCGAGCATCCAGTCGGGCTCGCCCTTCTTCTGCGAAATCAGGCGCACCACGTCCTCGTTAAGACCCACGTCGATTATGTCCGTATGCACGTCGGTGGTGAAGCCGAACTCATATTTCTGCTCAGCCACCTGTCTTACGAACTCGTTGTTTTTATTTATTTCTTTATTATCCATCTCTATTTGTCGTAATTTTGCAGAAAAATAAAAATCTGCTGTGGTCTGCAAAGTTACGAAAAAATATAATACGGCAAGCACATTATTAATGGAGAATTGAGAATTAAGAACGGAAAAACAAAGTTCGGCGCAAGCCAATTATGATTTGTGAAATTAAGTTCAACGCAGGCCTATTATGAATAGGCTGTTCAGCGCTTAGCTATTTATTGATTGTGAATCGTGAAATATGCAGTAAAAAGTCATGACAAAATATTTTTTCAATCTAGGAAAATAATATATAATGGATGTTAATTTGACCGTATCAACAGCGCAAGTTAATTAACACGTGTTCACATCTAAGATATTTATGGACCCAGAAATGGCTGATTTTTATATCCAAAAGCTGCACTTTCAGGCTGCAAAAGCATAAGTATTATATCGTAAACGGGCCACTTTTGATGCAAAAGTGGCCCGGTAATTCAGAAGGAAGCGTAAATAGAAATTGCGGTTAAGCGAATAAATCACATTTATTGCCTAACCGCATCCTATAAACTAAGAACCCTCAAAATGAAGAACAATTACTTCATTTCATAATTTTTATTGTACGTCCATCAGAAAGTTTCACGATGCCAGGTTCCTTACAGATACCGACACCCTACATCCGTCAGCATCACAGCTTGTAATTTCTTTCACAATAACTTTTTCATGATTTATTTTTCAATAAACAAAACCATGAAAATATTAGAAGTTATAATCAATCAAGACCCTGAAAATGAAAAACAAGCTCATTTCATAATTTTCTCAGCACTGCTGGTGCCGTCGGCATATCTCGTCACCCTTATTATAAGCCCTTTGTAAGCATCGCTGAACCGACGCCCAGACAGGTCGAAATATTCCGTACCAACAATCTTTCTGTCTGCCTTTACGTCTGATATGTCTGCAGATAGTCCGCTTATGGTCATCCTTGCATATACCTGCGTTGCATAAAAGTCCGTACCGTTGTCTGAATACATATCCATCAAAGATATATTATCCTGCAATGAATGAGTGTCAGCCTCAGCGTCATATACGAACAGGCCTTCGGGCTGGTTGTAGTTCAACTCGTCTACAAATACAGCAGCCACGTCATCGCCAAGCACCTGATATGAAGGAATTTTTATATCTCCGTTCTCACCATACAGGCCAACCACCCACGAGTCGTCATATCCTCTCATAAGGCCCTTTATATAATAGCCGTCCTCTACCTTTATCACCTCTAGCGTCTTGCTTATGTTTCTGTCATAATTATCCACCGCTGTCAGCCTGCACTGCACTGAGGCAGGAAACGCGCCGGCAGGAAGATAATTAAGCATGGCGCAATAAGAATAAAGATTTTCAGGGATAAGTTCATCTACATAAAGTCCCAGCAGCGTGTTCCCGTCTGTTTTCCAAATGCCGGTGGCAGGATCTTTTGTCAGCGTGAAAGCCTCATTTTTAGGACTTCCTGTCTCAGGGTCAACCTGAGACACATAATAGGTGTTCTCGCCTACTGTGCCTGCATTGTGCGCCCCGCTTACTGTTATTGTGTTGCCTGAAAGCGTACCCTCGATATATCCCGGAAGCTGAGACATGAAAAACATGTTGGGGATATACACCTTGCCGTCGTTGCCAAATATGAAGTCAGACTTCACGTGCGACCTCACGCATAAATTCTCAAAGCCGTAAACTCTGTCGTAATATTCAAGATAAAAAGTCTCAACATCTCCTGCAGGCGCCTTTGCCGGCTTGTCTGCCTGAGCCTTGACACTCATCATATCTGTACGAGGGCTGCATATGGGCAATGTCCTGAAGGATTCAGAAACTCTTTTTACGTCAACCAGCCCTGTAATATTCTGTGCCGGCAGACAGAGCGAAATCATTACGGCAGCCAATAATAATATCTTTCTCATAGCATACAAATTATAACATCTACATTTATGAATAAGACAGAAAGAAAGCCGCTAAGGCCTTCTCTCCGCCTTACACTATATAATTTAATGCTTAACCATCACCTTGAAGCCTTTGTGCAGGCCCTTAGCCTCAACGTCGAGGATATACATGCCGGGCCTTACGTCTGTAACATCAATCTCATTGGTTGTGTTTTCCGTTTTCAGCGTCTTCACGGCACGTCCCTGAAGGTCGAACAACGTAACGGTTGTCTTAAGTCCTTCATAAGGCAGCGCCACATACAGGATGTCTGACACCGGATTAGGATAAATCTCTGCCTTGCACTGTTCGATAATCTCCTGACCTATGCCGGTAGACTCGCCCTTTGTATCCATCATATAGGCATATTTACCCATGCCGGCCATACCCCAACCGCACAGATAGCGCCAGTTTGGAGATGCATCTACGCAACTTATCATCGAGAATTCGCTGTTTGTATAGTCGAGTCCGAGTTCTGCGGCATAATCATTAAGATCTTTATATCCATCTTTCTCTGTCCATATAAAGGCACTAAGTCCTGTTGCACCATAGCCGACAGCCATTGTTCCTTCATTGTTCACTCTTACAACCGTACCGCCGTCTATTCCAAGATCTTTAAACTCTCCTGTCTCTATGTTATAGAGCCATGCGTTCAAAGTATAATTTAGCGACGTGCCAGCACCTCCTATCCACTTTCCGTCAGGCGACACGGCATGGGCAGGACCGAAGCAATAACGCTTAGTGTCATCAAAATTATAAAAGTCAACATCTTTTACATCTACACCAGCCTTGAGCAGCATGTGCTGCGTGTAGCTTCCGTCGTCGTTGCGTGTCCAATAGCATCCGTTCCAAGGACCTACAAAGTCGTTCCATCCTGCAATTACACTTCCGTCATAACTTGTAGCATAGCTTTGAGTAGCACGATTGCTTTCTTCATCCAAAACTGGCAGAGTAACCAGACTGCCATCAACCCATGCAGCCGCCTGAGCACGACTCTGCGCATCGCCTCCTTCGCCTATCATCTGATAAGAATTACCTACCAGTACATGGCCGTCTCCAGATACGTTATATGAGCAACTATTAACATCCTGCGAGAAAACCCCACTACACTCCATTGGAGTCCAGGTGTCTGTTTCAACTTCATATTTTCCAGCTACATATCCAAAGCGTGAGTCTTCAAAGCCAAGACGGAAAACGCGGAAATCGTTAGCGCCTACGAGAATATATTTTCCGTCTGCCGAAAGAGTGGCTCGGTTAAGGTCATGGCCTTCAGCATCGTCTATATTCTCCTTTTTCCATTCTTTTCCATAGTTCTGCGAGCTGTATGCCATGCCGTTAGTTCCGAACACATACAGAGTGTTCTCTCTCCAGCAAGCATCGTTCCACACTGTTCCGGCCAGCGGATTCAGCTCCACGTCGTCAGATCCGACTTCACACCTTGTCCATGTCTCGCCTCCGTCAGTGGTTACATACACTGCGTCATCAGCCACGGCTACGCCGTTATCGCTGCCAGAGAAGTGGATACGCTTGAAAGAACCTTCTATCTCACAAACCGTTGTCCATGTAACGCCAAAATCAACAGACTTCTGTATAGCACCTTTACTGTTTACCAGCCACATAACGGCATCTGCCTCAGTACCTGTATAGCAGAAGTCGGTTGCGGCAGCATCTGCATAAGTTCCGTCGGCCTTGCTGTAAGTGTCGCCTCCGTCGGCTGTATACCAAACGCTGCACTCACCATCTTTAGCCTCGACGCTTAAAAGTCCATATTTAGCAGGATCATAAGTGTTTGAAGTAACCACAAAATCAACTGCCCAATATGTGTCCACTTCACCATCAAATCCATTTAATACAGGCGTTATTGCATGTATGTCATTTCCATTTGATCCAATATAATACATAGATGCATTACGGCCACACATATAACCTATTAACGAAGTAAATCTACATCCGTCGAGCATAACACCCTCAACACTTTCAACAGGAAAACCAGATACGATAATATTACCCGCTCTCCAACGGTCACCATTATTCATTGTCCAGCGTATGCGCATATCACTTCCGTCTGCCGTACTGGCTGTGGTGACAAGCAAACTGTTAGCTATGAAAAACACATTGCTCACATGATGTGGCTGCGGAGCATCTGCCGGTTCTTCAAACGCCGAACAATTCCATCCTTTTTGTATGACAATATTATCCCATGGAGTTGTACCAGTTACGAACTTTCCATCTTCTGTCCATTTAGCTTCACCTCCTATACCATTTCCTGCAGAAACACCACCAATTTCTGTAATGTCATTGATGTCGTTTTTAGGTTTCCAAATATTATAAGGTGAGCACTGATTTTCCATTATCAGCACCTCACCATCATTATTTACTCCTGTAGAAAAGAACTGCCCTTCGGTTACATACACCTGAGCTGTAACAGGACTTGCTAACGAAAGCCCCAATAAAGCAACGTACAAATCTCTTTTTTTCATAATGCAAAACTTTTAGTGTGTTTTTACTTCAAAAAAATGTTGTGGCCAAATTTAGCTTAATTCATTTATACCACAACAGGGATAATACGGACAATAAACCGGACAATTATGTTAAATAATATTTAATAGGACGGACAAATAAGGACAGACATGTTTCTTAAAATAAAAAAATTGCTAATTTTGTAATCAGAGCAATATTCCATATTAACCATAAATAAATGAAAATCTTTATACGATATATCACTTTTCTGCTTACGCTCACCGTCCTGTTGTCCTGCGAAACCAAACACGAAAACGGACGGTCGATATTTGACCAGGCAATGATTGAATGGGAAAATCAGAACCTCCCTGTGGCATACCGGCAGTTTCACCGTGCTGCGGCTGCATTCAAAGAAGAAGGAGACAACGTCGGGGTGTTTGAGGCAAACTCGCATCTCGGAATTATATGCGGAATAATAGGACAGAAACGCGAAGGATATAAATTGCTGAAGTCTACAAAGTATTATCACGTTAAAAAAAAAGGTAACTACAGCTCACAATATTATTGGCGAATGATGGCGTATTATGCCTTTACCCTCGACAACGATTACCAAACAGCTCTTACGTGCATGAAAAATCTCCTTGAGCTGGACAAGAAAGACTTTCCGAGCAAAAAAACATGGCTGTATATGGACATGGCCAACATGGCAGAAATGTTCTATGTAACAGGACAAACCGCCAAAGCATGGGAAACTATAAAAAGGCTCGAGAACAATCCGCTGAAAGACGACAGATATCTGTCTCAAACCTACTATGTACACTCTATGCTGCTGGAAAAAGAGGGACAGACGGACAGCTCGCGGATATATGCAAAGATGAGCATGGAATACTCATCAAGATACGGCGAAATGGAAAACGAGGCCAATGCCCTGAAAATAATTATGCGCTCTGACAGCATCAACGGAAATCTGACAGAATACATACGCAACCGAGACAAATACGACAGCCTTGCGGGCGTGATTAAAAACGGAGAAACTGCACAGCGCATCGCCGTTATAAAAGAACAATATAAATATAACAGGATAATACGCGAAGCTGAAAAGACGCACATCATAAGAATACTGCTGTTCAGCGGACTCGCCTTGACGGCCATAGCCGCATGCATAATAATATTGCTGCTGTACAGACAAAATAAGATGCGGCTGAAAACAGAAGAGGAATACAAGAAACTGGAAAACGAGCTGATTTCGCTGAAGATGAACCAAACCATAAGTGAACTGGAAAAGACAAAAAACAAGAACGCTGAAACCGTGGCACAGATTGTCGGTGAAGCCACAGCACGGCAGACAGCCATGACACGCCTTGACATGCTCGAAGCCACTATAAATACAGACTTTGTGGAATATATCAAAAAGACATATCCGCAACTTACACATAACGACATCCTTATTCTCGGGTTTATGCGCATGAAAATACCTGTAAAAGAAACGGCAACAGCCTTAGGAATATCAACCGAAAGTCTTCAGAAAGCACGCTACAGACTGCGTAAGAAAATGAACATAGAAAGTGTTGAAGAACTATTTAATCTAGTAAACGACTGGAAGCCACAGGTTTAAGACACTTTAGTAATCTTACCTTAAAAAGGTTGTCAATGATAGTTTAGCCCTGAAAGTATGTGCTGACATAGGCATTGAATTATTGAGTAAATCAGACGGAGTATCAGAAATACGCTGTATACCGTGTTACACTGAGAATGGAAATTTACGATTAACTGCATAAATGGAAATTTATGACTTACAAAATCGGCAGTAAAAAGTCATGACAAAATATTTTTTCAATCTAGGGAAACAATGTATAACTGATGTTAATTTAATGGTATCAACAGCGCAAGTTTATTAACACATATTTACATCTAAGATATTTTAAGAGCCTGAAATGGCTGATTTTTATATCTAAAAGCTGCACTTTCAGGCTGCAAAAGCATAAGTATGATATCGTAAACGGGCCACTTTTGATGCAAAAGTGACCCGGTAATATTTTTTAACTGTTGTTGTTTCACTTCACAAACAGCATAAACCGCTGCTAATCAGCAGTTTATCAAAAGTGTGTGATTTTCGGCCATTTTCACGCCAAACCACGCATCTGCAACGGGCACCGCCATTCTGAGAGCGTCAAACGTCCGGAATTTTTCGCTTTTATTTACAAATATGTCTATCGCCATGAGGACTTGACAGGCTATACTGGCATAACATACACAGCATCAGACCATATCCTCGCCTGTCCTTACCACCGGCACGCGCACGGTCTTGTGGAACGGAATGAAGCGTGATATTATGGCTATTGCCAGCGTCACGGCAAAGAGCCATCCCAGAATATGCTTCAGCGCGAGCAGAGTGCCCTGCTGCTGCAGAATGGTGTTGAGCGTGTTAGTGGCCATCTGCACTGCCTCGTCGGCTCCGTGTCCCTGCGCCAGCGCACTGCTGAAGGCCGACTGCCAGCGCGACGCGGCAAGAGGGTCGGCTGCCGACATGGTCTCCGACAGCTCAACCATATAGCGCTGCTGCAGGCGATAGAGCGTGTTGCTGTAGAATGCCGAGGCTATGACCGGCGTAAGCACCGAGCGGAACGTTATGAGGAAGAAGGCGTTGGATAGAATATACTTGGGTTGAAGGTCCTCTACGGCAAAAAGCGCGAAGGCTATTATCAGCGCAAGCATGCCCAGGCCTCGCAGGAACATCGGCAGATAGAGCATCTCGTAGGTGCTGTCAGGTGATATGCCGAAATAGAGCATGCCAAAGAACAGGGCAAAACACGACATGCCGCCGGCAATGAAGAAACGGAAACGCCACCGCTGCCAGCGGAACCACCAAAAGCAGATGAACGCGCCGAGGACATAGCCCGGCAGAAGCCAGATGTATATGGTGTAGGTGCGGGTGTTGTCGACATGCAATATTGTGGTCATATAACTTGTCAGCAGGCTCGTAGACGTGCTGAAGAACATCACGAGCATCATATAGAAATAGCCGAGAATGGCCTTCCACTGGAACAGGGGTTTAAGACTTACGAACGGACGGGGCGAATGAAACTGCTCCCAAAGGAACAGTGCCACGAGCAGAGGGGCTATGACGATGTAGATGCGTATGCGCGGAGAGGCCATCCAGTCGAGCGTCTTGCCGTAGGTTATCACATAGATGAGCATGAGCAGGCCGGTGGATATTATGAGCATCTCGCGCGGATGAAGTTCTTTCCAGGGTATGGGGCGTGCCTGACGGTCGATGCGGAAGAACATGATGACCGACAATATGGCCACGGCCAGAAGGAGCATCATGAAGTAGTACATATACTTCCAGTCGTAATGATAGGCCAGCAGGGCCGTGATGACCATCGAGAGCTGGCCGCCGCCGAACACGAGCGGATAGAAATAGGCATAAAACTCGCTGCGCACGTCTTTCGGACTGAATATGAACTTTATGCGGCGTATTATCCACAGCATGAGAAAGCCCTTGAGGAAGCCGATGATGAAACTTGCGGTTATCAGGAGGTCGATGTTGGCCTGACGGGCGCAAAACCAGCTCAAGAAGAACTGCAGCACGAGGTCGACAAGCAGAAGCGTCTTTGCCGGCAACGCGTTAAGAATCTTGGGCACTATGGGATAGGCCACGGCCATGCCTGCCGACGCGGCATAATAGCCTATGGTGATGTCCTCGGTGTATACGCCCAGCGTATTAGACACCTCCACCATGCTTCCGGTATAGGTGCCGTTGAGCATGGCTATGGGCAGCATGATAATAAACACGGCTGCCACGGCCAGACGGTCGGGCACCCACGACCTGACGGGTATGTCGAGCTCCTTGGCTGTTTTCATTTGCGTCTGAGTGCTTCTGTTTCAACCATCATGCCTGCACGCAGCAGCCTCATGCTCTCCTCGCCGGCATCGTCGATGTCGATGCGCACGGGTATGCGCTGCTGCACCTTCACGAAGTTTCCTGCCGAATTGTCGGTAGGCACAAGCGAATATTTAGAGCCCGTGGCCTCTGATATGGCCGTAACATGGCCGTGGAACACGCGGCCGGGCACGCCGTCGACCTTTATGCGCACAGGCTGGCCTATATAGATGTTGGCTATCTGCGTCTCGCGATAGTTGGCCGTTATCCACTTGCCCGACTGCCTGACGATGTACGAGAGCGTCTGTCCGGCGCTGACATACTGGCCCGGCTCGAGCGTGCGGCGGCCCATGTAGCCACTGTATGGCGCCGTTACCACGGTGTACGACAGGTTGAGGTTGGCCATGTCGAGAGCCGCCTCAGCACTGAGTATGCCAGCCTCAACGCCCACCTGCTTCTTGCTTGTCTCGTCATACTGCGAACTGGCAGCCTCCTTCTGCCGCAACAGAGCGTCATAGCGTGCCTTGGCAGCCTCATAGTTGGCCTTTGCCTGCTCAAACTGCTGCTCGGGCACCGACTCTTCATGCAGCAGGCGCTCGTATCGCTTATAGTCCTGCTGCGCCTGCCACAGCTTTGCCTTTGCCTCGGCAAGGTTGGCATCCTGCTCAGCTATGCGCGTGTGCGACGTCTGTATGCCCGAAGCCAGCACCCCGCGCGAACCGCGGGCGTTGAGCAGGGCAGCCTGTGCCTCCTTCTGCTTTATCAGATATTCGCGGTTGTCGAGCACAACAAGGGTGTCGCCCTGATGCACAAACTGATGCTCGCGGAAGCGCACTTCCTGGATATATCCGCCCACACGGACGTTTATCGGGGCTATATACTGGTCGACAAACGCGTCGTTGGTTATTTCGTAGCTTATGTATCGCCAGAAATAGTTTGCGGTCCAGGCCAGTCCAGAGCCGGCTATGATGACACACACAATGTTAAGAATGATATTGCGGCGGCGCCGTTGCTTCAGGCGCTTATATTTCAGATGGATTATAGACATGTCGTTTATGTAGGTTACTTTAATAAAATGTTGTCCTTACTACAGTTCGCCGACAGCGCGCTGCAGTTCATAGTAGGTGTATGCCACCTGCGTGCGTGCCGTGGTAAGCTGCAGCTCGGCGTTAAGCCTTAGGTTGTCGGCGTCGAGCAGGTCTGTCAGTATTGCAAGCTGGTTCATATACCTGTTATACATTATGCGGTAGTTCTCAGATGCCTGCCTCACCGAAAGCTTCAGGGCCTCTACACGGCTGATGGCCTCACGGTGGCGCAGCAGGGCCGACTGCACGGCCATGCGTATCTGCTGCTGTTTCTGCTCCTCGGCGTTATGCATGAGCTGAACATTCTGCCGTGCCTCGCGCAGCTGATGGCGGTCGGTATAGAGTGCCGACAGCGGATAAGACACCGACACGCCCACGTTCCATGCGTTGTTATACATGTCGGCCATAGTGCGCGAAACGGGACGCGCCAGCGTGTTAGACGCCGTGAGAGATACAGAGGGGCGCAATGCCGACTGCTTTATGCACACGTTGTTTTCGGCTATCTCGGTCTGTTTGTGCAGCGCAAGCACCGAAGGGTCGGCAAGCGATGCGCGCTCAACATAGTATTCATAGTTGTCCACATGACGTTCGTCTGCCAGCAAAGCCGTGTCGGGCATGAGCAGCAGGCGCTCGTCGAGCCCGAGAAGGATGTCTATCTGCTGCGAGGCTATGCGTATGTCGTTGTCTGTCTCCTGCAGTGCCAGCCGGTCGTCGGTGAGCTGCAGCTCGCTGCGCAGCACGTCGTTGTTGGTTATTACGCCCTCGGCCTTCAGGCGGCGTATGTCCTTCAGCCTACGCTCCGACTCAGCAATCTTTCTGTCAAGCACCATGTGCTGCTTATACATGCTGAAGAGTTCAAGGTAGCGGCTGAGCATGGCAAGCCTTATGTCGCCCTCGTCGGCAGCAGTCTGCAGCCGCGCAAGTTCCTGCTCAAGGTCGGCCTTGCGTATGGAGTATTTTATCCTGCCGCCCTGATATACGGGCTGACTTACGTCTACCGTATAGTTCTGCTGCCAGTCGGGCGAGTCGGGCCTGGTGGCGTGGCTCAGTCCGTTCTCCCACACTATCGGCTGGCCCAAATATCCGGCACGCAGCCCCACGCTGACCGAAGGCAGCCTCGACATGCGTGCCGTCTTGGCGCGCTCGGCAGCCATCTGCTCCTTCAGGCGGTCGGCAGCCACCTGAAGATGACTGCGCGACACTTTTGACAAAAGCTCCTCAACACTGAGATACAACGTGTCGCACGCTGTCTGCGCACATGCCGGCAGTGCCGCCGACGATGTCAGGAGCGCAACGATAAAAGTTCTAATATGTCTCGATTGCATGCTGCAGGTCTTTTAATAGTTTCTCCGTCTGCTTGATAACATCTTTGCCCAGTATCTCGTCAAGCCGCGTATAATATGCCGACAGCTTAGGAGATATCCACCGTCTGAAGGCCTCGCCCTCATCAGTAAGATAAACCAGCTTGTTGCGCTTGTCCTTAGGGTCTTCACGCCTGCAGACATAGCCTTTCTTCTCAAGATTCAGCATAAGATTAGTAAGACAGGCCTTATCCTTCGACGTCCTCACCGCCAGCGTCTGCTGCGATATGCCCTGTTCTGTCCACAGACAGCTCATTATCTGAAGCATCTCGAAAGTGATGCCTGCGCCCGAATCACGCAAAAGGCGCTGCATGGCCTGGCGCGACGCCATACGCGTACTTATAAGTTGGATGATGCAGTCGCGCGATGAAAAATGTCCGTTGTTATCCTCCATAAAATTCTTCTTCCTTAATTCCGCAACACATATTGTTAGAAATAAATTTAAAATACTGAGTAATAA
>ENA-ORTJ01000733-ORTJ01000733.1-human-gut-metagenome-genome-assembly--contig:-NODE-733-length-26194-cov-7.593902_pt1 | contig 26194 bp, 21 predicted proteins | sample MGYA00242069_ERZ509187 | MGnify/ENA primary metagenome ERZ509187 (study PRJEB26280, sample SAMEA2338779) | human gut metagenome | biome: human gut; feature: human-associated habitat; material: faeces... | reverse complement strand
TGCCTAGAATTTTTGGAGAAAACTTATTTGATGATTTTATGAACGACTTTGCATTCCCGGATTTTACAGACAGTACAAATATTGAGAAAGCTTTGTATGGTAAACATGCTAAAAACATGATGAAGACAGATGTCAAAGATACCGAAAACGGATATGAAGTAGATATCGATCTTCCGGGCTTCAAGAAAGATGAGATTACAATGAAACTGGAGAACGGTACATTAACCGTCAGCGCAGCAAAAGGTCTTGACAAAGATGAAGAGCAGAAGGATAAGAAATATGTAAGACGTGAGCGTTATGCAGGTGCTATGAGCAGAAGCTTCTATGTGGGCGAGCATGTAGCAGTAGAAGATATCCATCCGAAATATGAGAATGGTATCTTAAGCTTTACCGTTCCGAAAAAAGAACAGAAAGCAGTAGAAGAGAAAAACAAATTTATTGCCATTGAAGGTTAATCTGAACGCAGATAAGATAATTGAATCTTAAATGAACTCTCCCTAAATAAAATCCCTGGCAGGAAATAGATCCTGCCAGGGATTTTTTGATTTGATAGGAAATTACGATGAATTTCCTATCAGACAAAAGCACTTCGTGCAAACGATGCGCACTCGCACGAGAAGAAATTATTGCTTCGGAAGCGTGCTCGGCGCGGGCAAGAAAGATGTGCCATTGATAATTGCAAGCGTGTAAGTGTGCGATAGCACACTTTCTTTTGAAAGAATCACAAAGAGATGCGTTGCTCTGATGTTTGTTTCGGAAACGCTTTTTTTGTATAAATAACCATTAATATCGCACCGATCAACCAGGAAATCGGATATACCATGTACACACCATCAATGGTAGGAATATGTGGTACTGCCAGCCGGATCCAGATCACACGGTAGACACAGAGTGAGAACAGGATAATAACCATTGGCGGAACCGATTTTCCGACTCCGCGGATAGCACCTGCCAGTCCATGCATAATGGCCAGCAGGAAATAAAATGGGCAGAAGTACAGCATGGCTCTTACACCAAATTCGATGACTGTCGGATCTTTGGAAAAGATACCAATCAGCGGATGTGCAAACAATAGCAGGATACAGCCGACGCAGATACAGTAAATAACACCCATGGCGACAGTTACTTGCATGCCTTTGCGCACACGCTCCATGTTGCCGGCACCGTAATTCTGTCCGGAAAAAGTAGTAGCAGCCATACTGAAACTCATGACAGGCAGAATGTTAAATCCGTCGATCTTGATATATGCTGCAAACCCTGCCATGGCGAGCGCACCATAGCTGTTGACACTGGCCTGAACTAAAACATTTGCAAAAGAAATTACTGTATTCTGGATGGCGGTCGGTACACCAACCTGGATAATACGGATAGCAACCGTTTTATGAATTCGGATTTTTCTCAAGGCTACTTTGTAGCTTTCATTTACACGCATCAGATAAAGCATGCAGAGTACGGCAGAGAGCAGCTGACTGATATCTGTCGCAATCGCAGCACCGGCAATGCCCATCTTTAAGACTGGGATAAATAACAGATCCAGTATAATATTGGTAAAAGAAGCAATTGCCAGATATAATAATGCACGCTTGGAATTGCCGACAGCGTTCAAAATTCCACTTGCCATATTGTAAAGAATACTGAAGATCACGCCTGCAAAATAAAGCCGCAGATAAGTGATGGACTGAGGCATGACTTCTTCTGGTGTGCCCATCCAGCGAAGAATCTGCGGAGACAGAATGAGACCGGCAGCTGTCAGGACAACGCCAAGGATCAATGCAATTGCCAGTGCAGTATGTACGGACTCATGGATTCCTTTTTTGTTTTGAGCACCGATAAACTGGGAGACAATGACACCGGCACCGGCAGCTGCTCCCATACTGAAAGAAATCAGCAGCATGATCAGGGAGGAACTGGAACCGACGGCAGCCAGAGCTTCACTTCCAAGAAAATTTCCGACCACGATCGAGTCGACCGTATTATATAACTGCTGAAGCATATTTCCCAGAATTAGCGGAATTGAAAAAAATAAAATATGTTTCCAGATACTTCCTTCTGTCATCAGGGTAGAATGTGATGTCTTTTTCTTGTGTAATGCAATCCCCATAGTTTGCTATACCCCTTTCTGTTGTAAATTGTATAAAAGAATGTTTCACGCAAAATAAAGTTCCAGAAAAAATACTCATGTATTATGTATATAAGTATGTACTGCATTTTTCCTGAAACTTTATAGAATTTTTTTCATTGCTTCTATTATAACGCTTCTTATTTGCAAGAATCAATATAGAAATATGCAAAGATATAGCCTCCGGCAGAATTGCAGAGATGCACAGAAGAATATGTCATGCATTGCATGACGTGCATCTCGCAGCAAGAATACCGAGAGCATTCTTGAATCGTAGAGTAAATGAGCATTACTTTGTAAAAATCTTTGCTGAAAACCAGCTTTATGACTGTCTGCTTCATTGACTTTTCAGGGTGCCTGTGATACGCTTAACTACTAGGAAAAAAGAATTGTTGAGGCTTTTATCTCAGTCGAGAAGACTCCCACTTCTGCAAGTGGTGAGTAATAACAAGTCTTTCTCAGTGGGAGTACAATCTCCGACTGAGATAAACGCTCCGCGAGGATGTGCAGTGATTCTGAGAAGAATATGTCAGCTTTCGCTGACCAGAATCACGCATCAAGTCTCACGTGCGTTCGACTTGAATAGTAGAGTATTATGCGAGCAGAACTGTTGAAAAGAATACGACAGTAAGACGGTAGGACAATTTTCGTCGTGGCTGTGAGCATAGTCCGCCTCCGTGAGTGTTCGCGGATTAATTCAAGACTCGCTAATGCGAGTCTTGGTGCGAGGATTCGGGTCTGCGAAGCAGACAAATTTCAAATCCGAATCTCTGCACATTTTGCGAAGCATTTCGAAGTGGAGGTGAAACCTCCGCTTTGGAGATAAGCGGCGCAACAGACACAGAAAATTGTTCGTGTCTACGGTTGTATTCTTTCCAACAGTTCGTCCGTATAAAACCAAAAAGGAGTGATTTGATTATGTGTAAAACCTGCAAAGGAAAATATTATATGACAACAGCGATTGCCTACACATCAGGCAAACCGCATATTGGAAACACTTATGAGATCGTGCTGGCAGACAGTATCGCCCGTTACAAACGTCAGGAAGGTTATGATGTATATTTCCAGACCGGAACAGACGAGCATGGTCAGAAGATCGAATTAAAGGCAGAGGCAGCCGGCATCACACCGAAGGAGTATGTTGACAAAACTGCCGGAGAAGTAAAACGTATCTGGGATCTGATGAATGCTTCTTATGACAACTTCATTCGTACAACCGATGAGGATCATGAGAAACAGGTACAGAAAATCTTCAAAAAACTGTACGATCAGGGAGATATTTACAAAGGATACTACGAAGGAATGTACTGCACACCATGTGAGTCATTTTTCACAGAGTCTCAGTTAGTAGACGGAAAATGCCCGGACTGCGGCCGTGAGGTTCAGCCGGCTCAGGAGGAAGCATATTTCTTTAAAATGAGCAAATATGCGGATCGTCTGATCGACTATATCAATACACATCCGGAATTTATCCAGCCGGTTTCCAGAAAAAATGAGATGATGAACAACTTCCTGCTTCCGGGTCTGCAGGATCTGTGTGTATCCAGAACATCCTTCAGCTGGGGTATTCCGGTAGATTTTGATCCGAAGCATGTCGTATATGTATGGCTGGATGCACTGACAAACTATATCACAAAAATCGGATACGATGCAGATGGTAATTCTTCCGATCTGTTCAAGAAAAACTGGCCGGCAGATCTTCATCTGATCGGTAAAGATATCATCCGTTTCCATACGATTTACTGGCCGATCTTCCTGATGGCACTGGATCTTCCGTTACCGAAACAGGTATTTGGTCATCCGTGGCTGCTTCAGGGCGATGGAAAAATGAGTAAATCCAAAGGAAACGTACTGTATGCAGACGAGCTGGTAGATTTCTTCGGTGTAGATGCAGTTCGTTACTTTGTACTTCATGAGATGCCGTTTGAAAATGACGGAACCATTTCCTGGGAGCTGATGGTAGAGCGTGTAAACTCCGACCTTGCAAACACCCTTGGAAATCTTGTAAACCGTACGATCTCCATGAGCAACAAATATTTCGGCGGCGTGGTAAACAAAACGGGTGTGGTAGAGGATGTAGATGCTGACCTCAAGGCCGTTGTGACAGGAACCCGCGACAAAGTAGCTGCAAAAATGGATCAGTTACGTGTGGCAGATGCAATTTCAGAAGTATTTACCTTATTCAAGAGATGTAATAAATATATCGACGAAACTATGCCTTGGGCACTTGCAAAAGATGAGGCAAAACAGGATCGTCTGGCAGAGGTTCTCTACAACCTGGTAGAGAGTATCAACATCGGTGCAGAGCTGTTAAAGAGCTATCTGCCGGAGACATCTGCAAAAATCCTTGCTCAGATCAATGGCGCAGAGCGTGATTTTGACGATCTGGCAACCTTTGGCCTGCGTGAGAATGGTCTGAAAGTGACAGATGCACCGGAAATCCTGTTTGCACGTCTGGATCTTGCAGAAGTTATGAAGAAAGTAGAAGAGCTTCATCCACAGGTTACAGAAAAAGCACCGGCTAAGGAAGCAGAAGCGGATGAGGAAGTGATCGATATTGAGCCAAAAGAAGAAATTTCTTTTGAGGATTTTGGAAAAATGCAGTTCCAGGTTGGTGAGATCATTGCCTGCGAAAAGGTGAAAAAATCCAAAAAACTGCTTTGCTCTCAGGTAAAAATCGGAAGCCAGGTAAAACAGATTGTTTCCGGAATTCAGAAACATTACACACCGGAAGAGATGGTTGGTAAGAAAGTGATGGTACTTGTAAATTTGAAACCGGCAAAACTGGCAGGCGTACTTTCAGAAGGTATGCTGTTATGTGCAGAGGATGCAGAGGGTAATCTGTCTCTGATGACACCGGAGAAAGCGATGCCATCCGGAGCGGAGATCTGCTAATGATTTTTGACACACATGCACATTATGATGATGAACAGTTTGATACAGACAGAGATGCACTGCTTCGCGGCATGGCAGAGCAGAATGTCGGCACGATCATAAATGTCGGTGCATCTCTGGCGGGCTGCTGGCGCAGTGTGGAGCTGTCACATCAGTATCCATTTATCTATGCAGCTGTAGGCGTTCACCCGGATGAGGTGGGAGATTTAAATGAGGAGTCTTTTGCCCGTCTGCGGGAAACCGCCCGCACCGAAGAAAAAGTGGTAGCTATCGGTGAGATCGGTCTGGATTATCACTGGGATGTACAGCCACACGAAGTGCAGCAGCACTGGTTTGTACAGCAGATGGATCTGGCGAAAGAGCTGGATCTGCCGATTGCGGTACACAGCCGGGATGCGGCAAAAGATACCTTTGATCTGATTGCGGCCCGTGGTAAAAATCAGCGCGGTGTGATCCACTGTTATTCCTATTCCCCGGAAATGGCGCAGGAATATGTGAAGCTTGGATATCATATCGGATTTGGCGGAGTGGTCACCTTTAAAAATGCGAAAAAAGCAAAAGAAACTGCCCGACAGATTCCGCTGGAGCGTATCTTACTGGAAACAGACTGTCCGTATATGGCACCGACACCGTTTCGCGGAAAACGTAACAATTCCGCGTACATCGATTATGTGGCACAGGAAATCGCAGATCTGAAGGGGATTTCCAAAGAAGAAGTGATTGCTGTTACCGAAGAAAATGCAAGAAAGTTGTTTCTTTTATCATAATAGGAGAACATAGAAATATGAGTGAAAACAGACCAAAACCGTATCTTGGAAATCCACAGGAGACCATTGCGGTATTAAACCGTTATAAATTTGCATTTCAAAAAAAATTCGGCCAGAACTTCCTGATCGACACCCATGTGCTGGAGCGCATCATTGATGAGGCCGGTATTACACCGGATGATTTTGTTCTGGAAATCGGACCGGGCATCGGAACTATGACACAGTATCTTGCCTGTGCAGCCCGTGAGGTTGTTGCGGTGGAGATCGACAAAGTGCTGATCCCGATTCTGGAAGGAGACACACTGAAAGCATTTGATAACGTCACTGTCATCAATGAAGATATTTTAAAAGTAGATATCAATAAACTGGTAGAGGAGAAAAACGGCGGCCGTCCGATCAAGGTGGTAGCCAACCTGCCATATTATATTACGACACCGATCATCATGGGACTGTTCGAGAGCCATGTACCGATCGAGAGTATCACGATCATGGTGCAGAAGGAAGTTGCAGACCGTATGAAAACAGGACCGGGTTCCAAGGAATATGGAGCCTTATCTCTGGCGGTACAGTATTATGCTAATCCGGAAATCGTGGCAAATGTTCCACCGAACTGTTTTATGCCGCGCCCGAATGTTGGTTCCGCAGTGATCCGTCTGACCAGACATGAGACACCTGTTGTTGATGTCAAAGACGAAAAACTGATGTTTCGTATCATTCGCGCATCCTTCAATCAGCGCAGAAAGACACTGGTCAACGGACTGAAAAACTCCGGTGAGATCAATTTTACCAAGGAGCAGATCGAGGCGGCGATCACAGCGATTGACAAACCGCTGACAATCCGTGGGGAAGCACTGACACTTGCGGAATTTGCAGCATTATCCAATGCTTTTTCCGAGATGCAGTGATTAGACAGAATGATGTTGGGGTCAAAAGATGCCTTACGAATTGTTCCGTACTTCGTACTCCCACAATTCTACCCAATATTCGCATATCGTGGCGGGTCATTAAGCCATAAAACCACTCCTGTGCAAGCACATCGTGATTTCAGGCTTTTGACCCTGGCATCATAAAATATCTGTGGAATAAAAAATAATCTGAGTCATAAAGTTTAGAATGAAAGAAAAATTCAAACTTTATGGCTCAATTTTTATATTAATCATTTTTGTACCTTATTTGCTGACTGTCTGGGTGCGAGGCGGTTTTGATGGAAAACAGACAAATCCTGTGCAGGCGCAGATTGAAGAACAGTTGCCGTTTGTGGTGGCGCGGGAAATTTCGCCGGACAGTGAATCGGAATGCCTGAAGGTACAGACAATCATCGCCAGAACGAATCTGTGGAAAAGCTATCAGAAAACCATGGAAGAAGAATCACAAACAAATGAAGGTACAACGGATTCTGGGCTGGAAAGCTACACAGAACAGGAATTGAAAAAAATCTGGGGAACTTCCTACGAATCCAACATGGAAAAACTCAGACAGGCAGTGGAGGAGACTTCCGGTGAAATCCTGACCTGTGAGGAGAAGTCCATTCAGGCGGCCTATCATTACGCCGCAAACTGCAAAACAAGAAATGCGTCTGAAGTCCCAGGTCAGGAAGATTATATCTGGCTGCAAAGCGTCGACAGTGAAGATGACATGCTGGCGGATGGATTTTTGAATGTCAGTTATATGGAAAAGCAAGACTTTGTAAATGCGCTGACGCCGATTTTTCAAGATGAGACATTAAATGCGGATCAGATGCCCGGCGCATTGGAATTATCCAAACGCGACAGCGCAGGCTATGTGACGGAAGTAACTTATGGAACAACAGTGGCAAACGGGGAAGCAGTGCGTCAGGCATTACATCTGAACTCAGCATGTTTTTATCTGTCCGAGTTGGATGGAAAAATCCGTATTGTTACAAAGGGTATCGGACATGGATTGGGACTCAGTCAGTACGGCGCAAATGAACTGGCAAAACAAGGCAGAAACTGCCGTGAAATACTAACTTACTATTATACTGGTGTCAGAATCAAATCATGGTAAGATGTTGGGATCAAAAGATGCCATACGAATTGTTCCGTACTTCGTACTCCCACAATTCTATCCAATATTCGCATATCGTGAAGCTGACGCTCCATTTTTATGCTCATATCGGGGCGGGTCATTAAGCCATAAAACCACTCCTGTGCAAGCACATCCTGGTTTCAGGCTTTTGACCCTGGCATCATGGTAAAAGATAATTGTATTTTTTGCAGTCTGTTTTTGCTGCATTGAATAAATCCATTTTTTTCGGAAAGAATAACAGTAAAACCATTAGTAATAAGTGGAATCTGGAGGAGAAAAATGGAAAAGCAGAAAAAGACAGAGCATGTTGAAAAAAAGGAAAAACGGCGACGGATCATTCATACACAGAAATCATATCTGACGGCAGGAGTGATCATGCTGGTGGCAGTCATTGCCATGGCAGGTGCTTATCAGAGAGAAAAGAAAAACGCGGAGAATGCACAGAATGAGGCGGTGGCACTGGCAGAAAACGACTGGGTGGAGCCAGAGACAGATACTTCGTCAACCGGAGATGAGACACAGGAAACAATGGCAGCACAGACACCGGAATCACAGGTTTCTGATAATCTCAATGCACAGACCGACACAGCAGAAATGACACAGACAGATCCGGTACAGGGAAGTACCGATACAACAGCATTAAATAGTGAGGTGCAGACCAGTGAAGAACCGGTGATGCATTTTGCAGCATCGGACACCATCAGCTGGCCATTAGAAGGTGATGTGATTCTGAACTACAGCATGGACAGTTCGGTTTATTTTGCTACGTTGGATCAGTATAAATATAATCCGGCACTGATCATTGCGGGGGCAGTGAACGACCGTGTGACAGCGGCGGCAGATGGACAGGTCATCGGTGTGGACACAACAGCAGAAACAGGACAGACTGTGACTATTGGGCTTGGTGACGGTTATCAGGCAATCTATGGTCAGTTAAAAGAGATTGAAGTATCGGCAGGAGATTACGTGAAACAAGGTGATACCATTGGCTATCTGGCAGAGCCAACAAAATATTATTCCGTGGAAGGTGCGAACCTGTATTTTGTCATGACAAAAGAAGGAAAACCGGTAAATCCGATGGATTATATTCGATAAAAGTTTTGTTCACGTATTGCGGCGAATCTGTGTATAATAACAGTGTACCGGTTAATATTCGCAATCGAAAAATAGATACAGTTTTACCGGAGGAGAAAAATTCTGGTATCCGGTGCCAGACGTCTCACCTGATATCGGAATAGAATGTTGTATCTGGAACGGTAAAAATGAAGGTACGTGAATAAAATACAGCAGGTTCGATTGCTTTTTATAAGGATGTTTGGGGTGTGCAGTAAGAGAGATGAAAAATGTAGACTGTGCGCCCTGAGCAGAGAAAAGTGATCAGATAAATGGAATATGATGAGATTATCACTGTGCGATATAAATGGAATCTGCTGAATAAGAAATAACCCGGAAAAGCAAGGATAATAAGTGGAGAAAACATGAGAGAAACAACGAGAAATTATACATATATTTTAAAGTGCGGGGATGGGAGTCTCTACACTGGATGGACGAATGATATTGCGGCGCGTCTGGAGCAGCATCGTAGCGGAAAGGGTGCAAAATATACACGGGGACGCGGGCCTTTGCAGCTGGTGTATCTGGAAGTACACGATACGAGATCAGAGGCGATGAGCCGTGAAGCAAGGATCAAGCGATTTACAAAAAGTGAAAAATTAAAACTTCTTGCCGAAGAAAGCTGGCGTTTGGAACTGACTGATACGGAACAGGATTTGCTGGAATGAGACTTTGTGCGAAAGAGGAAAAAGGTATATCATTTGACTTTGTTAAAAAATCCCGATAGTGTTCGATGTTTGTGCAACGAATACTATCGGGATTTTTTTAGATAAATGCGCCTAAAGATATACAACGGCCTTTATCTTGAAATAATCATTTTGCAGATTGGATTTCCCATGGAGGAAAACTTCTGCTCATATTCTGTCATGACATTTCCCTGATTCAGTGTCTCATCATGATGCAGATCCCAGGTGAATGCGTCTAAATGCCATCCGGCAGGCTCTGCCTGCTCCAAGGAGAACTGGAACAGATCTTTGTTGTCAGTTTTGAATTCTACATGTCCTTCCGGTTTCAGAATTTTGTCATATCTGCCAAGGAAAGTCTGGGAAGTCAGACGGCGTTTTGCGTGACGATCCTTCGGCCAGGGATCTGAAAAGTTCAGGTAAATGCCATCTACTTCATGTTCTGCAAACATATTGCAGATGTTTTCGGCATCCATACGAATGAAACGCAGATTTTCCGGCTGTGTCTCCATGGCGTCTGTTTTTTCCAGAGCACGGACAAGCACGCTGGAATATTTCTCAATGCCGATGTAATTAATATCCGGATTTTGCTGCGCAAGGGTGGTGATAAACTGACCTTTTCCCATGCCTACTTCAATGCGGATCGGGTTGTTATTTCCAAAAATTGTATGCCAGTTGCCGGCCTGTGGGTTTTCTTCGAGAAAACACAGAGGATGATCGGCGATGGTTTCACGGGAACCCGGTACATTTCTTAATCTCATAAAAATAATTCCTTTCGTTGGTAAAAATGATGTTTCTGTAAATTTTCCACTGGTGATGCAATGGAATGGTAATAACTATGGTAAAAAATCAGGCGCAAAACAGTATCTGCGATTTGTACTTATATAATATAGATGTTGGGGTCAAAAGATGCCATACGAATTGTTCCGTACTTCGTACTCCCGCAATAATTCTTTTATAGAGAAAGTTTTGTGTCTGTTTGGTATTTTACTATAAGTTTCATGGAGCGACAAGAGAATTACTGTTGTTTTGCAGAGAAATGAGGGTGAAGTTTATTAAGATATCCTGAATTTTTCGTTATAATGCCTGTTTATTAACGTTGGAGAGGTGTTTCTGCTGGACGGAATATGTGAAATTTGCTATGATAATTATTATGTGAATGTAAAGCGGACATAAGCACCCCCCTTACCCATCGCTTAGTGCTCTACGCGCTTGAAGCGGGGGAATGCTTATTCTGCGTTTAAATTTATGCAGATATTTTTATATTTATTTGAGAAAAAAGAAGATAATCCATACATTTGTGGGAAAAATAAAGTAAAGGTACGAGGGTATGCAAACATGATGGAAGTTTGGCATATTTGGAGGAAAAAATGAGAAAAATATTAAAGAGAATGAGCAGCGTTTTCCTGTGCGTTGCAATGGCGGTTGGCATATTCGGAACAACACCGGCTTTTGCAGAAGGGGAAGATGCCGGTGCACAGAACACTCAGGCTCAGGCAGCGCAGTGGCCGGCGGGACCGGAAGTGCAGGCGCCAAGCGCCGTAGTAATGGACGCATCTACAGGTACTGTTTTATTTGAAAAAGATCCGGATACACCGCGTTATCCGGCGAGTATTACGAAAATTATGACAACTTTGCTGGCGCTGGAAAATTGCAGTCTGGATGAGATCGTACATTTTTCGGCAACAGCGGTATATGAAAATGAAGGTGGCACTTCTCATATTGCCAGAGATCTGGATGAAGAAATGACGCTGGAACAGTGTCTGTATGCAATCATGCTGGAATCAGCCAATGAATGTTCTTACGCTGTAGCGGAACATGTGGGCGGTGGTGATTATCAGAAATTCATTGATATGATGAATGCGAAAGCAGCAGAACTTGGCTGTACGAATACTCATTTTAATAACTGTAATGGTCTGCCGGATCCGAATCACGTAGTCAGCGCCAGAGATATGGCATTAATTTCCAGAGAAGCGATTCAGAACAGCATGTTTCGGAAAATTGTGAGTACCGTACGTTATGAGATTCCGCCGACAAACAAACATGCAGATGCAACTCCGCTGAACAATCATCATCAGATGATCAGTGCATACAAAGGTCGTCAGAATCTGTATGAATATTGTATCGGTGGAAAAACCGGATGGACATCTGATGCAGGAAACACGCTGGTGACTTTTGCAGAAAAAGACGGGATGACTCTGATCTGTGTCGTTATGGGATGCAGTGCAGGTGGTCAGTACAGTGACACCAGAACATTATTTGATTATTGTTTTGATAATTTTAAGCTTTTTAACGTATCACAGAATGAAAACCGTTACGAAAATACACAGAGTACAGGGAATTCTTTGTTTACAGAATGGAATACGTTTGCAAAAGTAGACAGCACAGCGCAGATCATACTTCCGGCGAATGCAAATTTTGCAGATACACAGACGGAAGTCAACTATGACCGGACAAGTGACAGCATTCTTGGAACGTTGGTTTATTCTTATGGTGGAAGACAGGTCGGAACTGCCAATGTGGTTACCACCGGAGCGCAGATCGCTGCATATCCGTTCGGAGAAAAGTCCGGTACGGTAAGTAAAAACGATAGCCAGACGGATCTGTCAGAAAAAAGTGCAGAAACCGGAAACGATGTGCAGAATAACAATACTTCTGCAACAAAATCCAATGCTCAGATCAGTAAAAAGAAACTGTTATTGATCGGTAGAGGTGTTGTAGGTGCAATTATTATCGTACTCATCATCTGCTTCCTGTATAACAATATCCGCCGTATCCATCGCAGAAAAAAAGGACGCGACCGCCGGTTTAAGACAATTAAAAATAACCGCAAGTGGAACAAACGTGGTGGGCGATAAAATTTGCTAAATTCACTGTGTAAAGAAAGACCTCCTGTGATTTTTTCTCAAGGCGCGATTGTTGGCGACTGAGACAAAATCACAACATCACCATGGCGTGGTGTAAGAATAATTACAATCCTGCAATCGCAATTTTTATGGAAATGATTGAAAAAAAATTAACAAAAATTTTATAAAAATCTTATAAGATATACGATTTTTCAAGGGCTTGAGACAAAAATCTTAAAAAAGTACGAAAATAAAAACATTATAATGGAAAGAACAGCATTTTATTAATAACAAAAATGGATTAACAAAAACAGCGTTTTTAGAAAAAAATGTGGAAATGCGGAAAATGCCGGAAAAAAATGCAGAGTTAAATCCGTATAACGCATAACACTTATGCACAAAACGGATAAGTGAAAATTGTTTGTGCAATTTGCATATAAAAGAGAAGAATGAAAGCTGCTGGTTTGTTGAAAATATATTGACTTTAAGAAATCCTTAAGATAGAATACTGGTATCACATTTGAAACTACCCGCAGACGTGACGGACGAATGTCTGTAAGGAGGGCGGTTTTGAAGGTAACATATGGTTTAATGGTATTATAGGAGGAAGTTGAAATGAACAACAAAAAGACCAGTAGCTGGAACCTTGGTGTAAAAGGTTACATCGTAGTTATTCTGGCGTTCTTCTCATGTTATGTGTATTCCGCACTGACATCAGATTCCCTGAACGTAACTCGTGACATCTTCATCGGACTTGGTATCAACGCAAGTGCCGTTTATGCAATGTCAACCATCGCTGTACCGTTTGGTATCGTTGGAAGTATTATTCTTGGCCGTTTGATCCAGAAACACTCTATCCGCCTTTACTGGGGACTGAGTATGATCATCACTGCTGTATTTACAGTAGCAATCGGTCGGATGCACAACACAATCGGTGTTGTTGTATGTTATGTAGTAATCTATACATTCTCCCTTGCATCCGCTATGCTGCTTGCAGGTGAGATCATCGGACACTGGTTCCCGACAAAACGTGGTGTAGCCATGGGTCTGTGTACAGCAGGTTATCCGTTATCTGCAGCTACAACATCTGCAGTAGCAGGTATGTTCGCCGGAACAGTTGGATATTCCATGTATTATGTGGCAATCGCAGTTATCGCAGTTATCGTTGGTATCGTAGTAATCCTTTTCGTTCGTGATTTCCCGGAAGAAAAAGGTGGTTATCCGGATAACAACCCTGCATTCGATGGCGAGAAAGCAAAAGCTGAGCATTTGGCAGCTCTTGAGTATCTGAAAACATCCAAATGGACAGCAGGTAAATGTCTGAAAACAGGACGTATGTGGATCCTCTGGATCGCAGTTGGTATCACAGGATTCATGTCCATGGGTATCATGTCCAACTTCGTAACAAAATTCATGGTTATGGGTTATGAGCTTCCTAACGTACTTCAGATGCTTGGTATCGCAGGTGTACTTGCTATCCCGGGATCTATTGTAGTAGGTTGGTTAGACGTTAAGATCGGTACAAAGAAAACAGGTATCCTGATTAACGCTATGGCACTTGTAGCAGTTCTTTGCTGCCTGACACGTGTAACTGCATTACATTATCTTGCTCTTCCGATTCTTGCTGTAATGTTAGGCGGATCTTCCAACTTAATGGTATCCTGTACAGCAGCTATCTGGGGACGTTACGATTTCAAAAATGCATTCTCAGTTATTCAGCCGCTGAACTCTGTTATGACAGGTGTTGGTATCACTGTAGTATCTGCTTGTAACAGTATTGACCAGACATGTCAGCTTGCTTACATCATCATGGCAGTTATGGCAGTTATCGGCCTGATCGCTATGTGTGCATTAAAAGTAGAGCCGATCGACAAAGACGTTCGCTAATCAGCAGAACATAAATTAGAAAAAAATATTGTTTTAGTCATATTCCCTGAATTATTACAATAGGACTGCCGGACGAAAATGTTTCGCCCGGCAGTTTTTGTGTTACAGTTTTGTGAAAGATAACATTTTTTTACATAAAGCAGGAAATAAGCATTTTATGTATATAAAGAACAATAATTAAACATGGAAAAATTTGCATGAAAAGCAAAAAAATGTTACGTTTTACTTGTGGTTCGAAGTGCAATACTCTATAATATTTTCATATGGTAAAATGTGGGTTGTAGTATAAGGTCAAATAACACAGCAGCAAAAGGAAAGATATTACGGTAGATTAGGGCAACAGGATAAAATACTGAAAAGAAAATTATTTGATTATATATCGTGAAATCACGCGTCCCCATGCGTGGTTTTTGCATTTTATACGGATTTATAAAGTTCGGTACAGGAGGACAAAATGAATATTAAAGAGTGTTATGACAAGATGGGCGCAGATTTTAATGAAGTGATGCAGCGTCTGGGAAGTGAGAATTTTATCAAACGGTTTGCTATAAAGTTTCTGGATGATTCCAGTTACCAGATGATTCTGGACGGAATAGAGGCAAAGGATGCAGAACTGGCTTTTCGCGGAGCACATACGTTAAAGGGTGTTTGTTCTAATCTGGGATTCACAAAACTGTCTGAGGAGAGCTCAAAGCTGACAGAAATCCTGAGAGGAAGAGAGCTGGTCGGCTATGAGGAAGTGCTGGCAGAGGTAGAGAAACAATATCAGATTACCGTAGAGGCTATCAAAGCACTTGACGCGTAAGAGATGAAACTGTAAAAGATGAGATTAAAATCAATGGTATATTTTGGGAAAAGTGATATATCTTAGCAGTAGCATCAGCAATGATGAAAGGAGTGCTATGATAAGGGATATAAAAATGACCTGGGAACAGGCAAAGGCAGAAATTGACCTGTTTCGAAAGATATTTGAAGAAGTTCGTCTGTTGAGCGCAGAGAAAGTTGGCAGTAATAAGGCAATTGAGTCAGCGGAAGAAAAACTGACCCGAATGTGTCAGTGTAAATCCTGTTCAGAACAGGCGCGAAGTGAGCACGACTGTATTGTGGCAAAAGTGTTACGGGAAAAGACTCAGAAAACAAAGCTGGAATATATCGGAAGCAATCTGTATGAGCATGTTGCCCGATATGTGGAAATAGATGGCAAGCCATATATAATGGAGATGGCGCGTCAGGTGGAGGAAGAACTGATCATTGATCGGGAGGGAATTGACCTCTCCGGAAATGTCAGGGATTCTCTGTTTGACAAGCTGTATATTGATGCTCTTTCCGGAGCTTACAATCGTCGGTATTTTGAGGAGTGTGCGCGAAAGAAAGTGGTAAATGCCGGTGTTGCCATGCTGGATCTTGATGATTTCAAAGTCAGCAACGACACCTATGGTCACGATCTGGGTGATCGTCTGCTTCATCTGGTGTCCTATACTATTATGGGACTCATACGCAAGACAGATGCGCTGATCCGTTACGGCGGGGATGAGTTTTTACTTGTGATGCCGAATGTCTCAGAAGAAGATTTTGAAAAAAAGCTGGAAGAAATCCAGTATCAGATCCATATGATACAGGTTCCGGACAGCAGAGGTGTATTTTTGTCTGTCAGCATTGGTGCTGTGATCGTAAGAAAACAGACCGTGGAAAAAGCAATGTTCCGGGCGGACAAAGTGATGTATATTGCGAAGAAAAGAAAAAATTCCATTGTGACTGAGTGGAACAGAGAGCACCATTCTGAGGTGTGGAAGAAGCACTACAGTGACAGTACGAAGCAGAAAATTCTGCTTGTAGACGATTCTGAAATAAACCGGGCAATTCTTTATGAAATATTGCACAAAGATTTTGAAATTCTGGAAGCAGAGAGCGGGGAGCAGTGTGTTAATATGATGATGCAATATGGCAGAGACATTTCCCTGATGCTGCTTGATATCGTGATGCCGGGAATGGATGGTTTTGCTGTGTTAGAGCAGATGAACCGGAAAAAATGGATTGAAGATACACCGGTTATTATGATTTCCAGTGAAAATTCTGCAGCATATATCAGAAAAGCCTATGATATGGGCGTTTCAGATTTTATTAATCGACCGTTTGATGTCAATGTAGTTATTCGTCGCGTAGATAATACCATCAAGCTGTATGCAAAACAGCGACGTTTGACCACGATTCTGACAGAGCAGATCAGAGCGAATGAGAATAGTCGCAAGATCATGGTGGCAATACTGAGCCAGATTGTTGAATTCCGTAACGGAGAGAGCGGTCTGCATGTACAGCACATCAATGTACTGGTGAAAATGCTTCTGGAGCAGTTGCGTCAGAAAACAGATAAATATCATATTTCCTGGTTGGACCAGGATATCATTGTGATGGCATCTTCTCTGCATGATATTGGAAAAATCGGTATCGATGATAAGATTTTGAATAAAAAAGGAAAACTGACTGCGGAAGAATTTGAGATCATGAAGACCCATACGCTGATCGGTGCATCGATTCTGGAAGATCTGGAGCTGTATCAGGAAGAACCGCTGGTAAAGATGGCATATTCCATTTGTCGCTGGCATCATGAACGCTATGATGGCAAAGGGTATCCGGACGGCCTGAAGGGAGAAGAAATCCCGATCGCTGCACAGGTGGTTGCGCTGGCAGATGTGTACGACGCGCTTGTGAGCAAACGTGTATACAAGGAATGTTATTCACATGAAAAGACCATGGAGATGATCCTGAACGGAGAATGTGGTGCGTTTAACCCGATTCTTCTGAATTGTCTGAAAGATATACAGTCAGATATACCTAATGAAGTCTATCGGGGGGGGAAAAACCTGCTAGGTATTTGACACCGGATAAGAAGTATTCACTGGAATCAGAAGCCTGGGAGGAATTACTGGAGAAATTTCCGAAACTTACTTACCGAGAATATCGGAGAGTTTTAAAGCTGATCGAGAAAGTGAAATTTGGAGAAAAAGAACTGCTTGCGTATGAAAAATATGCGCTGGCAAGCCTTTGTCATAAGCTGGTTGCACTGTGCTATGAGAGCAGTAATTGGTGGTGGAAATTAAGGATGAGTTATTATTATTGTTTTGAATTGTCAGGGGGACATGAGTTGTGGTAACTGGAGTCGCAGGTATGCTGACCGTGATCGGCAAACATTTCTGGCTGGTTGTGATCGCATGTATTTGCGGAGTGTCAGAAGCTGGAGTGGGTGACGTTCCCGGAAAGCGTAAAGAAAATCGGTTACAAAGTCTTTGAAGATTGTATTGGATTACAGGGGATTTTAATCAATTCTACCGATACGATCACCATTGGAAACGATGCGTTCAGTGGATGTGATACTTTACGTTTTGTGGCTTCCAATGCGCTGGAAGGTATTTTTGAGGATGGTTATACCCCATATATTTCAGATAACTACTCCTATTATTCGTGCCAGTATTATTTCTATGCTCCGACAGGGTGTGTCGGTTATTTTGACGGATGCCTGTCCTTTACGGAAGAATCCGGAGTCGCTTCCTATGATCTGGTTTACTGTTTGCGCCATTATAAATAAACAGACCGAAAAATAAGGAGAGTACAGTGATTCTGAGAAGAATATGTCAGCTTATGCTGACCAGAATCACGCACCAGGTCTCACGTGTGTTCGAGTTGAAATAAAAGGAGTGGTATAAAGTGATGAAAGAAGAAAAATCATGTGACAGAAGCGGTGCTTACATTGCACCAAATGCAACGGTAATCGGAGCTGTCAGTATGGGAAAAGACAGCAGTCTCTGGTATCAGGCAGTAGCCAGAGGGGATCATGACAGTATTACCATCGGGGAAGGCAGCAACATTCAGGATGGATGTATCCTTCATGCGGATGCAGGTTTTCCGGTTGTGATCGGAGATCATGTCACGGTAGGTCATGCAGCGATCATTCACGGATGTGAGATCGGGGACGGCGCATTGATCGGCATGGGTTCCATTGTTCTGAATGGAGCAAAGATTGGAAAAAATGCGATCATCGGCGCAGGAGCACTGGTAACGCAGGGAACCGTTATACCGGATGGTATGCTGGCAGTTGGTTCTCCGGCTAAGGTCAGACGTGAGGTGACGGTCGAGGAAATAAAGCAGAACCATAAGGATGCTTTAGATTATATCGAAACTGCAAGAGAGCAGTTTGGAGATGTGCAGTGATTCTGAGAAGAATATGTCAGCTTACGCTGACATATTCTTCTCAGAATCACGCACCAGGTCTCACATGCGTTCGACTTGAATATAAATTCCGGTGAAATATAAAGTGACATAACGAGAACAATTGTATTGTGTATCGTTATGTCACTTTGCATATACAGACAAAATAGAATAATAAAACATAATTAACAGATAATTTAAAATAATATAAAAAATATACAGAAAAAGTATTGACAAATTACTTAAAGTGCAATACAATAAAGACAACAAAAGAAGAGAGAAAACAAAATAAAAAATCTTCTTTCGTTAAATAACTACAGGAGGTCAGTCCAATGGAGAAGTAAGACAATAATCTCTTTTGACAGAGTTTATCATTATAAAACAATCAGTTAAAGGAGGACAAGTCCATTGAGAGGTAGAGATCCATAGTTGAGACAAAAGAAATAGCAGAAAGGGAGGTTATATAGTGAAGCTTAGATTTAACAGGTGACAGAGCTATCTGATGACGAGAAAGTCGGATAGCTCTTTTTTTGCTTTTATTTCTGTGAAAAATAAAGATTCTCTCTGAAAATATCTTCGAAATATCTTCAAAAGTAAAGTTTTTTACATAAGCTTTACTTTTTTTTTGCGCAATCCTGATAGTATGAAAAACCAAATCCGATTAAAGTATACGTCGTAAGGCAAACAAAACAACTTGCCAACATGACCGGACAAAGCGAAAAGCAATGCTGGTCTGTACATAAAAAATAAAAAAGAAAAAGATGTAAATCGAAAAGGAGAGAATCGAAATGAAACTGAAAAAAATGATGGCACTTGTACTTTGCGCAGCAACAGTAGCAGGACTTGGACTTACAGGATGTGGAAACAGCAGTGATAACGCTGCAGCAGATAATGCAGGAAGTGCAGCAAAAGAAAGCAGCGATGCAGGAAGCACAGATGCATCTGATTTTTCCGGAAATATCAGCGTATTATCCCGTGAGGATGGTTCCGGTACAAGAGGTGCTTTCATCGAACTGTTTGGAATTGAAGAGAAAAATGATGCAGGCGAGAAAGAGGATATGACAACTGTAGACGCAACCATCACAAACAACACAGAGGTTATGATGTCTACCGTAGCCGGTAACGAATATGCGATCGGTTACTGCTCCCTTGGCTCTTTAAATGACACAGTAAAAGCTGTAAAAATCGATGGTGCTGAGGCAACAACAGACAACGTATCCAATGGAACTTACAAAGTATCCAGACCGTTCAATATCGTAACAAAAGACAACGTAAGTGATGTTGCTCAGGATTTTATCAACTATATTATGAGCGCTGATGGACAGCAGGTAATCACAGATGACGGATACATTTCTGTAGCAGAAGGTGAGACATTCACATCTACAGGAGCAAGCGGAAAAATTACAATCGACGGTTCTTCCAGTGTATCACCGGTTATGGAGAAACTGGTAGAGGCTTACAAGAAAGTAAACCCGAATGCAGACATTGAGCAGCAGACAACAGATTCTACAACAGGTATTACATCTGCAATCGATGGCAAATGTGACATCGGAATGGCTTCCCGTGATCTGAAAGACGAGGAGACTGGTGTAACAGCTACAAAGATTGCTCTTGACGGTATTGCAGTTATCGTAAACAACGCAAACCCGATTGATGAGATCAGCTCTGATATGGTAAAACAGATCTTCACAGGCGAAGTTACACAGTGGGATGCTGTAAAATAATTGTGTAGATATGCAGTGATTCTGAGAAGAATATGTCAGCTTACGCTGACCAGAATCACGCACCAAGTCTCACGTGCGTTCGACTTGATTCAGTAAAAACAATCATTCAGAACCATATATAAATTAGAAAAGTTCCCGTGTTCTGAATAACTATCATGTATGCGTCACTATAGATTCCAATCGACATAGAAAAGAATCTGTGTGGCGCATTCCCATAGGGAGAACTAAAACATATGAAACGAAAAGAAAAAGTATTTGAAATTATTTTCCTGCTTGTTGCCTGTATTTCCATCGTGGCAGTAGCCATGATCTGCATTTTCTTATTTGCAAACGGAATCCCGGCAATGGGGAAAATAGGACTTGGAAAATTCCTGGGCGGACAGGTATGGAAGCCTGGAAACGATAAATACGGCATCTTCCCGATGATCATCGGAAGTCTGTACATCACAGGCGGTGCCATTGCAGTAGGTGTGCCGATCGGTATTTTTACTGCAGTCTTTCTTGCAAAATATTGTCCGAGTGGACTTTACAAAATCATCAAACCGGCGACAGAGCTTCTGGCAGGAATTCCTTCCGTTGTATACGGATTCTTTGGCCTGATGGTCATTGTGCCGGCGGTTCGTATGATCTTCGGAACAAACCGGACAGACGGAATGAGTATTCTGACGGCATCTTTCCTGCTTGGAATTATGATCCTGCCGACCATTATCGGTGTGACAGAGACTTCCATACGTGCCGTAAACAGTTCCTACTTTGAAGGTGCACTTGCACTGGGAGCAACAAAGGAAGCAAGCATTTTCCGATGCGTGATCCCGGCAGCAAAATCCGGCATCTTGGCCGGTGTGGTACTTGGTATCGGTCGTGCCATCGGTGAGACCATGGCAGTCGTAATGATCGCCGGAAACCAGCCGCGTATGCCAAAAGGAATTTTACAGGGTGTCCGTACGCTGACCACAAATGTGGTACTTGAAATGGGATACGCAACCGGACTTCACAGAGAAGCGCTGATCGCAACCGGTGTGGTACTGTTTGTATTCATTCTGATCATCAATCTGGCATTTAGCATCATTAAGGGAAAAGGAGAGAAGGAATAATGAAAAAGACAAAGAAGAAGATTTATGTCGGCTCTCTGATTTTAAAAATACTGATCATTCTGGCAGCAATTTTTACCGTTGTAATGCTTGGCTACCTGATTGTGTATATTCTGGGCAAAGGTATTCCCCATCTGACACCGTCATTGTTTTCCTTACATTATGACAGCGATAACGTATCGATGCTTCCGTCTATTATCAATACATTGATCATGATTGGCGTGGCATTACTGATTGCAGTTCCAATCGGCGTGTTCTCTGCGGTATACCTGACAGAGTATGCAAAAAAAGGCAATAAATTAGTAAAAATCATCAGAACTACAGCAGAAACATTAACAGGTATTCCATCCATCGTTTATGGTTTGTTTGGTATGTTGTTCTTTGTAACCGCATGCCACATGTCCTACTCCTTAATGGCTGGTATCTTAACCGTAGCGATCATGGTTCTGCCAACTGTATTAAGAACAACAGAAGAAGCACTTTTGGCGGTACCGGACAGCTTTCGTGAGGGAAGCTTCGGACTGGGTGCAGGCAAACTCCGTACGGTATTTAGAATCGTACTGCCGAGCGCCATTCCTGGAATCCTCTCCGGTGTCATTCTTTCCACCGGACGAATCGCCGGTGAGACAGCAGCCCTGATCTATACCGCAGGAACCATGGCAACGTTACCGAAAAACCTGCTTTCTTCCGGACGTACGCTGGCCGTTCACATGTATGTACTTTCCCAGGAAGGTCTGCATACGGATCAGGCATTTGCCACCGCAGTTATTTTGTTGGTAATGGTACTTCTGATCAACATTTTATCTTCCGTCATTGCAAAGAAAATGCAGCGGGACTAAAGGATTTCACAGCAAAAATGCCGAGCGTATTCCTAAATACAAAAAATACAGTTGCAATCATCTTTGCAAAGATGCAGAAGAAAACAAAACGAAAGAAGTTTGCGAACAGCAATATGTGAGAGAGGACAACGAAACGAACATGTTAAAAAATAAAATGACAATCGAGCATATGAATCTTCATTACGGAGATTTCCATGCATTAAAAGATATTAATCTGAATATTAAAGAAAATCAGATCACAGCGTTTATCGGACCTTCCGGATGTGGAAAATCCACCCTTTTAAAATCCTTAAACCGTATGAATGATCTGGTAGAAGGCTGCAAAATTGACGGTCTGATCGCATTGGATGGCGAAGATATTTACGGGAACAACATGGATGTAAACCTGCTGAGAAAAAGGGTTGGTATGGTATTTCAGAAGGCAAATCCATTTCCGATGAGTATTTACGATAACGTAGCATTCGGACCGAGAACACATGGTATCCACAACAAAGCACAGCTGGATGACATTGTAGAAAAATCACTTCGTGACGCAGCCATCTGGGACGAAGTCAAAGACCGTCTGAAAAAAAGTGCCCTTGGTGTATCCGGTGGACAGCAGCAGAGAATCTGCATCGCCCGAGCGTTGGCCGTTCAGCCGGAAGTGTTACTGATGGATGAGTCTACATCCGCACTGGATCCGATCTCCACATCAAAAATCGAGGATCTGGTTATGGAACTCAAATCCCAGTATACCATCGTCATGGTAACCCATAACATGCAGCAGGCTGTACGTGTGTCTGACCAGACAGCATTTTTCCTGCTTGGTGACCTTGTAGAGTATGGTGATACCGATCAGTTATTCTCTACGCCAAAGGAGAAAAAGACAGAAGATTATATTACCGGTAGATTTGGTTAAACAGATGTGCAGAAGTTTCTGAAATTTATCCTCAGATATGGAAGCAAATAAATTTTGGAACAATGTGTGAAGGCAAGGGAGAACATAAAAAATGAGAAATCAATTTGACAGACAGTTGAATACTTTAAACGGTGAGCTGATTCAGATGGGACACATGGTAGAGCAGGCCATTGAGCATGCAATTGAAGCCATGGTGCATCAGGATGCAGAAAAAGCAAAAAAGAACATGGAATTTGATTCAGAAGTAGATCAGCAGGAGAAAGATATTGAAACCCTTTGTATGAAACTTCTGATGAAACAGCAACCGGTGGCAAGAGACCTCCGACTGATCTCAGCAGCATTGAAAATGATCACAGACATGGAGCGAATTGGTGATCAGGCAGCAGATATTTCAGAATTAGCTTTATGTCTGGTAAATGAAAAAGAACTGCCGATGATGGACCGTATGAAACAGATGTCACAGGAATGTATGCTGATGGTCATGAAAGGTCTGGAAGCATTCGTGGCAAAAGATATCGAGATGGCAAAAAAAGTAATCGCCAGAGATGATGTAATCGATGCTATGTTTGACGATACAAAAAAAGAAGTGATCGATTTGATCCAGAACAAGGGAACAGGTGCAGAAGTAGCGACAGATCTGCTGATGGTAGCAAAATATTTTGAGCGAATCGGCGATCACGCAACCAATATTGCAGAGTGGGTAGTTTTTTCTATCAACGGAACACATCCGACGATCAATCCGGAACCGGTTTTGTAAATTTGTAAGGTTTATTCAGAGCTGAATATCAGAGGTGAGATGGCTCCGGCTTATCGATGATGAGCAACAAATTCCTGAATTATTACTCACTACTTGCAGAAGTGGGAGCCTCAACCTAGACTGAGATAAAAATCTGCTTTGAATGCCTGCCAGTACTTTCTGTAATAGCAGTTTTAAACTGATATTATAAACAGGCAATTGCCTGAATAACTGTGAAAACAGCACAAATTGTGGAGGATGAGATGAACACAAACAAAAATTTATGGAAAAAAGGTGTAGTTTTGGCCGCAGCGGCAACCATGATTGCCGGCGCGGTACCAACAGTAAATGCATTTGCATATGGTGCTTATGATGTAAGCAAGAGTACCTTCAAAGACGACACCGATAATTCCGCAGACTTTCAGAACTGGAAAACCAATGTATGGCAGAATGGTGAAAAAGCTTATGCCAATACTGATGAAGTGGCACTGACACCTGGCAGCGATGCAAAAGGATTAAACTTTGCATGGTATTCTGAGAGTAAAGGAACACCGGCAGTTATGATCTGGAAAGATGGCGCGAAAGGAGCTGCAAAAGTATTTACCGGAACAGCAGCTGATATCAGTGCTGAAAACTGGCAGGGAAAAGCCTATGTTGCATCTAACAAAGTAAGCATCGCGAACTACTTTAATGAAAATACCAAATATATCTATCAGTACACTGATGATTACAAAGAGGATGGCACAAGCGTATGGTCTGAGGAATACAGCTATACGACACAGTCAACCGATAAATTCTCCGTGATTCTGACCGGTGATCCGCAGGTAGGAGCATCTGGCAGCAGTTCAGATTACAGTGCTGATGATGCAAGTGTTGCGCGTGATGCCTATAACTGGAATAAAACTATGCAGCAGGCATTGAAAACATGTCCGGATGCATCGTTCCTTTTATCTGCAGGAGATCAGATCAACCAGTCAAATGCGATAAATGAAAATGATAAGAAGACCAGAGAGAGCGAATATGCCGGTTATTTATATCCGTCCGTATTTCGAAGCCTCCCAATCGCAGCTACTATCGGAAACCATGATATGGCAGGTTCTGATTATTCCGCACATTTCAATAATCCAAATTCTGATGAAAATCTTGGACAGACCGCAGCAGGAAGTGATTTTTACTTTAACTACGGCGATGCCTTATTCATTTCCCTGAACAGTAACAACCGAAATCAGGCAGAACACAGAAAACTCATGCAGGAAGCTATTGCAAGCAACCCGGATGCAAAATGGAAAGTTGTTATTTTCCACAGTGACATTTACGGTTCCGGTCAGCCACATGCTGATACAGATGCTTCCACAAACAGAATTATTTTTGCACCACTGATGGATGAATTTGATATTGATGTCTGTCTGACAGGTCATGACCATACGTTCTCACGAAGCTATCAGGTATTAGATGGAAATGTCATTGATTATGACATCAGCAGTGGTACCGTAGAAAATCCGGAAGGAACTATGTACATTACTACGGGGTCAGGATCCGGTTCCAAATATTACAATCTGTTAAACTACACTCCGTACTATATTGCAGAGAGAACTAACGCATGTCTGCCTTCTTTCTCAACCATTGATTTTACGGATGATTCCTTTACAATCAAAACTTACGATTATAACGGAAACCGTTACGCAGATGATTTTACCATTACAAAGAGTGAAGATGAACAGTCTGTAGATGAGGTAATAGCATCCGCAGAAAAACTGGTAAACAGCACAGATGTAACTTATACAAAAGAAAGTATGGCTGCATTGACATCTGCACTGGATCAGTTGAAAACATTGAAAAAATCCAATGTAACAGCAGAAGATCCGATGGCAGCAGACATTATAGCAAACTATGGAACAGCCGCTGACAGAGTCAAAGGATATGGTTCTGTGGCAAATAGTGAAGATAAAGACGTAAAATTAAACCGTTTCAAAAAAGGTCTTTCCACATTGCTTGACAAGACCATCTATACACAGGCTGCAGAAGGACAGCAGGAACAGTCAGCTGATTATACCGCAGATAAAGCTCCGGTTGTAAAAGGCATGGATGAGGCTAAGAGCACTGTCATCAATGCAATGAATAGTCTGGAAGAAGCTATTCCGGACGGTCTTGCAAATGAAGCTGCTGAGGATGGAAACTGGTATTACTACAAAGACAATATAATCGCAACAGATTACACCGGAGTAGCCAAAAATAAAAATGGCTGGTGGAGAGTTGTCAACGGTAAAGTGGATTTTAACTGCAACAGCGTAGAGAAAAATGAGAACGGCTGGTGGTATATCCGCGGAGGAAAAGTAGACTTTAATTA
>ENA-ORTJ01000713-ORTJ01000713.1-human-gut-metagenome-genome-assembly--contig:-NODE-713-length-26910-cov-6.661329_pt1 | contig 26910 bp, 25 predicted proteins | sample MGYA00242069_ERZ509187 | MGnify/ENA primary metagenome ERZ509187 (study PRJEB26280, sample SAMEA2338779) | human gut metagenome | biome: human gut; feature: human-associated habitat; material: faeces... | reverse complement strand
CATCGCTCCTGAATGTGCCACAATACCTGCGATCAGTTTAAATACAGATAATAAATCATCCTGCCGATGACTGACGACATGGGCGCCGCTATCAAGACCGCTACCGCTCTGCGTGAGTCGGGCATCCGCACCCAGCTGTACAGCGAGCAGAAGAAGTTCAAGCACAAGATCGGCTACGCCGACAAGCTGGGCATTCCGTTCGTTATCTTCCTCGGCGAGGATGAAATTAACGCGGGCGTGGTCGCTGTCAAGGATATGGAGAGCGGCGAGCAGGTCAAGATTTCGCTTGACGAGGCAGCAAAGCTCATCCATGACGGTCTGGCGAAGAAAAACGCAGGCAAGGTCATTTGCGACAAGTAAATTTGTCGTTAATTAGGAGTTAGTAATTACTGGCTCCAAGGTAGGATTTTCAACTGAATATGGAGGGATTGTTTATGAAACAGCTTGTTTACGGCGGTATTCTCATGATTACGGGTATGCTTGGTATCATTGTTTCGCTGATGCTGCTTTCTATCTTTACCAATACGGGTGCATCGATACCGTTCCTTATCGTCTTCGTCGGCATCATTCTGTTTGCGATTATGGTCTTTCTCGGCTATTATGAGCACGTTCGTCCGGCGATGAAGAATACAGACAATGAGTAACTTAAATTATCCATATCTCAGCTAATCCGCGCGACAGCGCGTATGAAATAGAATTTGCTCTGCAAATCAAAACTGTAATAAACAAATCTTAAAGGATTGATAAACATGAATAACACATCTATTGCAGGCATGAAGCGCACGCATATGTGCGGCGATCTTCGCCTGGAGCACGCCGGTCAGACCGTTACCGTAAACGGCTGGGTTGACCGCGTGCGTGACAACGGCGGCGTTCTGTTCCTGCTGCTGCGCGACCGCGCGGGCATCGTACAGTGCACCTTTGACAAGTCGGTCAACGCCGACCTGTTCGACATCGCATTCACCTGCCGCACCGAGTTCGTTGTGGCTGTCAAGGGCAAGCTGGTGGCCCGCGACGCGGCTGCCATCAACAAGAAGATGCCGACCGGCGAGGTCGAAATTATTGCCGAGGACATCCGCATTCTGTCCAAGGCGGAGACCACCCCGTTTGAGATTGACGACACCAAGGAGGTCGGTGACCAGATCCGTCTGAAGTACCGCTACCTTGACCTGCGCCGTCCGTCCATGCAGAAGAACCTGATGCTGCGCCACCGCGTAACGCAGGTTGCCCGCAACTACTTCGACGAGCACGGCTTCCTCGAGATCGAGACCCCGATGCTGACCAAGTCCACCCCGGAGGGTGCGCGCGACTACCTCGTGCCGTCCCGTGTGCATCCGGGCAAGTTCTATGCCCTGCCGCAGTCCCCGCAGCAGTACAAGCAGCTGCTCATGCTGTCCGGTATGGACCGTTACATTCAGATCACCCGCTGCTTCCGCGACGAGGACCTGCGTGCCGACCGTCAGCCGGAGTTCACCCAGATCGACCTTGAGATGTCGTTCGTTGAGCAGGATGACGTTATCGCCGTCAACGAGGGCTTCCTCCAGCGCGTATTCAAGGAAGTGCTCGATGTTGACATTCAGCTGCCGCTGCCGCGCATGACCTGGCAGGACGCCATGGACAAGTACGGCTCGGACAAGCCGGACGTTCGCTTCGGCTTTGAGATCAAGGATATTTCCGACATTGCCAAGGACTGCTCGTTTAAGGTGTTCAAGGATACCGTTGAGAACGGCGGCACGGTCCGTCTTATCAACGTAAACGGCTACGCGGACAAGTTCCCGCGCAAGGAGATTGACAAGCTCGGCGAGTTCGTCAAGACCTACCGCGCAAAGGGCCTTGCATGGATGAAGCTCGCCGCAGACGGCAGCATGACTTCTTCGTTCGCCAAGTTCCTGTCCGAGGACGAGATTGCAGCCATCAAGGAGCGTGCAGGCGCAAAGGAGAACGACCTGCTGTTCGTTGTTGCCGACGCAAACTGGCAGACCGCCGCTGTTGCTCTGGGCGCGCTGCGCTGCGAGCTGGCTAAGCGTCTGGGCCTTGCCAAGAAGGACGACTTCAAGCTGCTGTGGGTCACCGAGTTCCCGCAGTTCGAGTACAGCGAGGAGGAGAACCGCCTCGTTGCCATGCACCATCCGTTCACCGCACCGATGGACGAGGATATCCCGCTGCTGGACACCGATCCGGCCAAGGTTCGTGCCAAGGCGTACGACATTATCCTCAACGGCTGTGAGCTGGGCGGCGGCTCCATTCGTATCCACGATCCCGAGCTGCAGACCAAGATGTTCGAGGCCCTCGGCTTCACCGAGGAGAAGGCCAAGGAGCAGTTCGGTCACCTGATTACTGCATTCTCCTACGGCGCACCTCCGCACGGTGGTCTGGCTTACGGTCTGGATCGTCTGTGCATGCTGCTCGCCGGTCTGGATTCCATCCGCGACGTGATCGCCTTCCCGAAGGTTCAGAACGCGTCCGATCTGATGATGAACTGCCCGGATATCGTAGATGACAAGCAGCTGGACGATCTCTCTATCGCAGTTACCCGCGTAGAAGAAACACCTGAGGCATAAATTCTAACGACTTGAGAAGCCGCTGCGGAAACACCACAGCGGCTTTTCCGTCTCTGCGAAAGGAGCAACTTTTTTGAGCATTGAACATAAGGTTCAAAACGAAACCGGACGAAACCCGTACCGAATCGGTGTAAATGTACTGCTGCTCGTTGCGTTTTTCCTGCTGTTCCATCCCCTGCTGAGCAAGGGCTCGCTGATGTATCAGCCGACCATCTCGCACTGGCTGACCGCAGGCGCATTCGTGCCGCTGGTGCTGCGTCCGTGGCGCCGCAACCACCCGTTTGCGGAAAATCACACGCGGCTGTACGCGGCGGTTCTGCTCGTGCATGACGTGCTGCTGTTCCTGTCTGCGGCGGCTGTCAGCCTGATCCTGGTAGAATACATGGTCAAGGGCTGCGTCATCACGCTCAAGCAGTCGTTTTTTCAGGGCTGGATCTGCTATGTGGCGGTTTACGCCGCGGCGTATCTGATCTGCGGCAACGTGCGTATCGGCGTATGCCTCGGCATGGCAATTTCGATGATCCACGGCATGATCGACCACTACGTTATGCTGTTCCGCGGCACGCCTGTCATGCTGAGCGACATTGCCGCCATCGGCACGGCAGCCAACGTTTCCAAGGGCTACTCCGCACCGATGGAGCTTTCCGTGCTCCGCGCCGCGGCGGCGGCTGTGCTGTTCTGCGTGAGCGTGTGCCTGATGCAGCGCAGCTTCAAGGTGCACAAGCGCTGGTACTTCCGCAGACTGTTTTCGCTGCCGTGCGTGCTCGTGCTGGCGTTCATCGCCTACACTGGCATCCAGACGGTCGGCACCGGACTGGCTTTCTGGCAGTCCAGCCGCCAGTACAGCGAGATTTTCTACTTCCTGCGCTGCGCGACCAGCTCGTTTGTCAAGCAGCCGGAGGGCTACAGCGCGGACGCGCTTTCTGCCGCACAGAGCGAATTTACCGGCAAACAGGGCACGAAAACGCCCAATCTGATCGTGATCATGAACGAATCCTTCTCGGATCTCGGCTCGGTCGGTGCGCTTGAGACCAACGAGGACCCCATGCCGTATGTGCACAAGCTGATGCAGGGTCAGGAGAACACCATCAGCGGTCAGCTGACCGTTTCGACCTTCGGCGGCGGCACCGCCAACACCGAGCTGGAGTTCCTCACCGGCGATTCGATGGCGTTCCTGCCGTACAACTGCTCGGCGTATCAGGTGTTCATCAAGAGCGAAATGCCCAATCTGACCTCGGGTCTGGATTCGCTCGGCTACCAGACGGCGGCGATTCACCCCTATCTGTCCACCTCGTGGAACCGCACGAACGTCTACCGCTTCTTCGGCTTTGAAGCGCAGTATTATCAGGACGATTTTGCCGCTGACGCCAGTCGTGTGCGCGATTACATCAGCGACAGCGCAAGCTACAAGAAGATTTTCGAGCTGTACGAGAACAAGAGGGAAAACACGCCGCTGTTCGTGTTCAACGTAACGATGCAGAATCACGGCGGCTACGACTGGGACGGCGACGGTTACTTCGACAAGCGCATCTACCTCACCGGCGAGGAGCAGGACAAGCACCCGACGGTTGACCAGTATCTGTCGCTCGTGCGGTACAGCGACGATGCCGTGCAGGAGCTGATCAGCTACTTCTCCAAGGTGGATGAGCCGACGGCAATCGTGTTCTTCGGCGACCACCAGCCCAATCTGCCGGAGGACTTTTACAACACCCTGCTCGAGAGTCAGCGCGGCAATCTCTCGGATGCCGAGCTGCGCCAGAAAAAGATGGTAACGCCGTTCTTCATCTGGGCGAACTACGACATCAAGGAGCAGACAAACATGCAGATCAGCGCGAACTATCTGTCCGCGTATGCGCTGAACGCGCTCGGCTGCTCGACCTCGGGCTTTGACCAGATGCGCCTTGCCCTGCAGCAGCAGATTCCGGTGATGAACGTCAACGGCTACCGCCTGCCGGACGGCAACTGGTATCCGCAGAGCGAACAGCCGGAAAACGACCTGCTGAACGATTATCACAATGCGGAATATGCGCAGATTTTTGATGCAAAAAATCGCAGCGATGAATGGTATACACCGTAATTCCGTGCAGAATCCCCACTTTATGTGGGGATTTTTTCTTGTAAAAAAGATACAGTTTTACGAATTTTTTTGTTGTTCTTGATAATTTTTTAACGTTCACTTTGTAAATCTGCTTTCAGTTAACGTCGAAATGCACAAATACACCTTCTTGTTTATGTGCAAGTATCCAAAGTGCGAAAAAAGTAAAAAAAATGCTTTGCTATAGCTCTTATATAGTGTTAAAATAACTTTCGGACAAGCGGCAACGCGGTTTGCCCATTTAACAGATCTTCAGTCCTTCGATTGACGGTCTTGTTTTTTGGGATCTTGCGGGCACGCGCACGCAAGCGCAAATCGGTGCTGTACATTCACGAAGTTCCGGTGGATTTTGAGGGATCTCCGCCGGGACGCGAAATTTTTACAAGGGGAGAAAAAGATGAACTTCGTAAACTCCATGGCGTTTACCGCGATCACCTTCGTGGCGTTCACGGCACTCGTCGCACTCATCTCGTGGTGGAAAACCCGTGGTGACAACCTCGACACGCAGGACGGCTACTATCTCGGCGGCCGCAGCCTGACCGGCCCGGTCATCGCCGGTTCTCTGCTGATGACCAACCTTTCCGCAGAACAGCTCGTTGGCAACAACGGTCAGGCAGTTCGCGTCGGCATGTCCACCATGGGCTGGGAGGTAACCTCTGCAATCGCTCTGGTAATCCTCGCATTCGTCCTGATGCCGAAGTACCTGAAGACCGGTCTGACCACCGTTCCGCAGTTCTTTGAGCAGCGCTACGACGAAGGCACCCGCCGTCTGGTTTCCATCATCGTACTGCTCAGCTACGTTGTAATCATGCTGCCGAACATCCTGTACGCAGGCGCACAGGTATTCGTAAACATCTTCGGCATTGATAAGATGTTCGGTATTTCCCGTTTCGCAGCAATCGCAATCGTCTGTGTTGCAACCGCTATCGTAGGCTCTATCTACGCTATCTTCGGCGGCCTGAAGGCAATCGCACTGTCCGACTCCATCAACGGCCTCGGCCTGATCGTCGGCGGCCTGCTGGTTCCGGTATTCGGCTTCATGTTCCTGTCCGGTCAGCTCGGCGGCGATGGCTCCTTTATGGACGGCTTCGACAAGTTCCTGCACACCAATCCGTCCTACCTGAACGCCATCAACGAGGTTAACACCCCGGAGCCGTGGCTCCCGTGGCCGCTGCTGTTCACCGGTCTGCTGGTCAACAACATGTACTACTGGGCAACCAACCAGTCCATTATCCAGCGTACCTTCGGTGCTAAGAACCTGAAGGAAGCACAGAAGGGCGCCGTATTTGCAGGCTTCCTCAAGATCATGACTCCGCTGATCATCGTTGTTCCGGGCGTTATCTGCGCACTGGCTTACCCGGGCACCGACTGGGGTTCCGGCGACTCCGCTTACCCGATGCTGGTAGCACAGGTTATGCCGAAGCCGATCCTGGGCTTCTTCGCTGCTGTAATGTTCGGCGCGATCCTGTCCTCCTTCAACTCGGTACTGAACTCCGCATCCACCATCTACGCACTCGATATTCACCGTCCGCTGTTCAACCCGACCGCTTCCGATGCACGCATGGTTAAGATCGGTCAGAACTTCGGTACTGTAGTAGCAGTTGTTTCCACCATCATGTCCCCGTTCATGCTGTACATGGGCGGCATCACGAGCTTCGTAAACTCTGCTTTCGCTGCGTTCAACACCCCGATCTTTGTTTGCCTGCTGTGCGGCTTCTTCTGGAAGAAGGTTCCGGCTATCGCTGCTAAGATCGTCATCCCGGTTCACGTTGTACTGTACTTCATTCTCCAGTTCGGTCTGCGCAACGTAATCCCGGCACTGAACAACATCCACTACCTGTACTTCACCGCGATCCTGTTCGTATTCGACATGCTGCTGATGTGGGTAATCGTTAAGAAGCATCCGCGTGCAACCGATTTCGAGCTGAAGGACGTAGGCGCTGTAGATCTGACCCCGTGGAAGAACGGCAAGATCTGGGCTACCGTTACCCTGCTGATCATGGTTCTGGCTTATATTATCTTCTCTCCCCTTGGCTTCGGCAAGAGCGAGAAGACCACCTACCAGAACTACCTCGAGAATCAGACCACTGCTTCGGTTTCCGATTCTGTTCAGTAATGCAACTCAAAACGACCGTCGAAAGACGGTCGTTTTAGTTTGTCAAAAAAGTCGGTATTGAACCAATTTTATCATAACGCGCGGCAGCGCGCGTTAAATAGAATTTGCTTTGCAAATTCATAAAAACCGGGAGCGTGTATCCGCGCAGCGCGGCCGAGAATCCGCGCAAGGATAGCGCCGGTTTTTATACCTTAAGAGGGAAAAAGTTTCCGTATGGGAACTTTTGGACGACTTTGGAACGGCCTACGGTCCGTTCCTGCTTGTCGGCGAAACTGTAGTTTCGCGACAGCCTGAAACGACCGTCGAAAGACGGTCGTTTTTTTATGCCTGTCCCCTATGCAAATCCGCAAAAACGTGCTATGCTAATACTAAGGCGAGAATGCCCGTACAAGGAGGAATCACCATGAAGGAACACTATAAGGGTATCGGCCATATTGCGATCTACACCGTAGATATGGACCAGAGCATTGCATTTTACGAGATGATCGGCGGCAGTGTATTCAAGCGCGACGGCGTAGAGACGCCGGAGGGCCTGAAGAAGCTGGCGCTCGTTGAATTCGGCGGCTTCCTGCTCGAGCTGATCGAGCCGCCCGCAGGCACGCTCGTGCCGTCCGGCGAGGGCAGCATCCCGCACTTTGCCGTTTACGTTGACGACCTCGACAAGACCGCGGCTGACCTCAAGGCGGCAGGCGTTATCAGCTTCACCGCACCGGAGAAGAAGGTGCTGCCGAATACCTTCGGCGGCCTGCAGAACTGGTTCTTTACCGGTCCGTCCGGCGAGCAGATCGAGCTGCTGCAGATGCTGTAAAAATGAAATACCCTCATCGACTGATGAGGGTATTTTCTTATCCAAATATTCTTGACCAAAATCCTTGTTCGGATGATTTCTTCGCTTCCTTTTCCGCTTGTTTTTGTGCCTTTTCTGCAGCTTTTTGTGCTTTTTGCTCCGCTTGCTCTGCATCTTCCAACTGTTTAACCAGTTCTTCGCGAATATTGTCCCACTTTTCTTCAATATCACTGCTCCAACCAGCGGTATATTGGATAGACTGCACTTTAATACGTGCTGCATCGAAATCTTTATTAGCTATCTCTGTCTGTACTTCTTCTACTAACTGCTGTAATTGTACTTCCTCTTTCCGCGACTCTCTCTTATCACACGCAAATGTAATTATTAAAAACAGAACAATACATAACATTAACGTTATAACTAATTTATTATCCATGCCTTCTCTTTTTATCTTTTGTGCTATTTTATACTTCTCGTGCTCTAACTGCTTATCTGCCATCCTCTCATCATGTTCCATCTCTTTTATCCGTGTTTTAGCACGATATGCTGCCTTGCTTTGTCCATTTAACAGTATTTTATATCCACAATACTTACAATAAAACGTATCTAAGCCATTTTCTATCTCCAGCGCCGCATTACAGTTAGGACACTTCAAAATCTTCATCTCCGCCATATTATTCACCTCTCACTCCCCTGTTTAACCTGAGTATAGCACTTTCTCCCCCAATAATCTACAACTTTCTCTAAAGCTATGCGACAAAAAAGCTCCCAACCTCACGGTTGGGAGCTTTCGTAAACCTAAAGCGAGTTTATCGCGCGGGATTAATAGTGGCGAGCCTCGAACAGGTGATCCTCGATTGCCTTGCGTGCAGCCTGAACTTCCGGCTTGGTGGAAACTTCAGCTACGCCTACACGCCACCAGTTCTCGTAACCTGCGGACATGGTCTTCGGCAGAACCTTCATGTCGATCAGGGTGGAAACGGTCTGCTTCTTAGCATCCTCGATTGCAGCCTTCAGCTCGTCAAGAGTCTTAACGGTGTAGGTCTTGCAGCCGTAAGCAGCGCCGATTGCAGCGTAATCCACCTGGATTACCTTGCCCTTGTGGATACCGTTGGTAACGCCCGGCTCGAGCATATTCTTCTCGGTGCAGATGGACGCATTGCCCTGACCTACCTCGAGGTTGTTGATGCAGCCGAAGGAAGCGTTATCGAACAGCATTACGTTGATCTTGTGGCCCGTCTGAACCGAAGTGATCAGCTCGGAGTGCAGCATGTCGAAGGAACCGTCGCCGCACATAGCGTAAACTTCCTGATCCGGGCAAGCGATCTTAGCGCCCAGAGCGGAGGCAACCTCGTAACCCATGCAGGAGTAACCGTACTCCATGTGGTAGGTGTTCTCCTTGCGTGCACGCCACAGACCCTGCATGTCGCCCGGCAGAGAGCCTGCTGCTGCACATACGATAGCGTTGTCATCGATGAGATGGTTGATGGTGCCCAGAACGGTGGTCTGGCACAGCTTGCAGCCGGTGTCCTCGATGTACTTCTCAACGCACTCGCGGTTAGCGTCGTTAATCTCCGGGGTGAAGTGCTCCTTGTCGGTGTACTCAACAGCGTCCAGACGCTCAACCTCGGTCCACCACTCCTTACGCAGAGCAGCAACTTCCTCAGCGTAAGCCTTGTCGGTGTGGTAGCCGATCTTAGCCAGCTCCTCGCCGATAGCAGTCAGAGCCTCGTTTGCGTCAGCAACGACCGGAGTAGCATCCATCTTGTAAGCCTGGAACTCAGACGGGTTGATGTTGACGAACTTAGCGTCGGTGCGGTACAGCCACTTGGAAGCGGTGGTGAAGTCGGTGTAACGGGTGCCAACGCCGATTACAACGTCAGCCTCGTGCGCCAGCTTGTTTGCAGCGATGCCGCCGGTGGTGCCCAGACCGCCGAGGTTCAGCTCGTGATCCCAAACAACAGCGGACTTGCCGGCCTGGGTCTCGCCGAATGCGATGCCGAAGTCCTCAGCGAACTTCTTGAATACCTTGTGTGCCTCAGCGTAACGAACGCCGCCGCCGCAGATCAGGAGCGGCTTCTTTGCGTTCTTGATGACCTCAACAGCCTTGTCCAGAGCATACTTGGTAACCGGACGGCGGTCAACGCGCCATACGCGCTTCTTGAAGAAGTCAACCGGGTAATCGTATGCTTCAGCCTGAACGTCCTGCGGCAGAGAAATTGCAACAGCACCGGTGTTAGCGGTATCGGTCAGAACGCGCATAGCGGAGATCATGTCGGTCATAACCTGCTCCGGACGGTTGATGCGGCCCCAGTACTTGGTAACAGCCTGGAAAGCATCATGAGCGGAGATGGACAGGTTCTGCGGCTGCTCCATCTGCTGGAGAACCGGGTCCGGCTGACGGGAAGCGTAGATGTCGCCCGGCAGGATCAGAACCGGAATGTTGTTAGCAGTAGCGGTTGCAGCAGCGGTAACCATGTTGCACGCGCCGGGGCCTACGGAAGAGGTGCAGGCGAAGATGGACTTGCGGCGCATCTGCTTTGCATAGCCGACTGCAGCCAGAGCCATGCCCTGCTCGTTCTTGCCCTGATATACGATCATGTCCTTGAGCTCCTGCTCAACGCCGTTAGCGAAGCCTACAACGTTGCCGTGGCCCGGCAGCATGAAGATGCCCTTAACGAACTTGTGCTCCTGCTCGTTGCCATCCATATCAATGTAGCTGATATACTGGTTCTCGAGGAAGCGAACGAGTGCCTGAGACGCAGTCAGACGAACGGTTTCCATATGAATCATGTTGGAAATCCTCCTAAATAGAATACAAATAATAATGAATCAAAGCCAGTCTCCAACAAGCCCTGACTCAGCCCCTCCCTCTCCAAAAGGAGGAGCAAGGGAACCATAGGTTCCCAAACGCACGAGACAGGTCTCGTGCCTGCCGCGCGCACGCGGCAGCTGCAGTTCCTTATCAAAGTCCAGCTCCGCCGGACTTTGATACCACTGCCTCGGGACACCGTGTCCCGAGCCTCGTTCGCTGTGCGAACGAGAGGGGGTTATCCGAAAAAGTTTCCTTGGGAACTTTTTCGGTATCTAAGGGAGCGAACACGCGCCTTAAAATAAACGCGAAGCGTTTGCGCGTGCGAGTTTCAGACGGCCGCTTGTGATTTTCGAACAAGCGGTGTAAAAACAGCCGGTGGCTGTTTTTACAGTCTGTTTCCCGGAGTCCCCCTTAGAAGCAAGGCAACTTAGTTGCCGCTCGGGCAGTGCCAGATATGATCGTTGGCATCGTCCTCGAGCAGCCACAGGTGCTCCTCGTCGTCGATGCGGGTCTTGTCCCACGGATTGCCCGGCAGATGACGGATGCCCCATGCGTAGCAGCAGGAGTAGCCCGGTGCGGTTACCTGAGAGTGCATCTTATCGGTGATGATAGCCAGACCGTTGTGATGGGTCTCGTAAATCTCGCCGTTGCCCCAGCCTGCGCCGAAGCCCATCGGCTTGTCGAAGCGGTAGAAGTAGCACTCCGGCTGCGGATGATGATGCGGCGGGTAAGAGGACCACTTGCCCGGCAGGTTGACAACTTCGCCCAGAACCATGTTGGAGTACGGTGCGTTGTCAAGGTCGAAGCAGGTGCGTACATCGCGCTTGATGCAGCCCATCAGCTCGCCCTTGTTGCCGCGTGCCCAGGTATCGGTGTCTTCCGGCTTGTACATCTTGCTCGGGAAGGTCTTTTCGTTCAAAGTCTTCTGGATGTAGATGTTGCACGGACCGTGTGCGATGATCTCGAACTTTACGCCCTTGCAAACGTGCAGGCAGGACGGGTTATAGTCGAACGGATTCGGACGGTCTACGTCGTAGGACTCATTCTCCCACTTGATGGTGCACTTGCCGTCGAATACCAGTGCTGCAACTTCCTTTTCAGGCTCCTCGCAGCTCCAGGTGTCGCCGTCTTCCATCACGAGGAGAGCAACGTCCATCATGGCATCCTTGCCGATGCCCTCGTCAAGACGGATGTACTCGTTGTATCCGCGCTTGACCTGCTTATCCATGTACATAGGAATTCCCTCCAAAAAATAATTTTTTGGTGCGGTGACCGGTATATCCCACCCGATCACGCAGATTCAGCTGTGCAAAACAGCCTATCTGTTATCATTATACCACGCCATAACAGCCAGTTTCAACCACTCATTGAACGGATTCGGCGCGGTGCGGAAAGGCTTTGGCATTCAGCACAAAAATCCAAGCAGATTTTCTCGCAAATGATACAACAAAAATACGATTGGATTCCCTCGCACTCTTGCCTTCCTTTCCTTTTTCATCTATAATTATAGCAGATATTCAAAGGATTGCTTGCAATTTCTTCAGCAGTAATAACACGATTTTAAGGTATGCACGCAGCGCGTGCATCAGAAAGGATTTTCGCCATGGATGCAGCCCGCCGAGAAAAAAAAGAGCACGGCACACTGGCGTTCCCGTTCCAGATCTATCCCGCGCTGGACGGCAGCGAGGCCGATGACAGCGATTTTATCCCCTATCACTGGCACCCGGAGCTGGAAATCATCACGGTGGACGCGGGCCACGTTTCGCTCACCATCGCTGACCACACCTACGAGGGCACCCACGGCGATGTGTTCTTCGCCGCCGGTGAGGAATTGCACGAAATTCGTGCCGCCGGACGGGAAAATCAGTTCCGTTCGTTCGTGTTTGCGGCGGATTTCCTGCAGTTTTCGCGCGCCGACCAGAGCGAATTCGCGCTGCTGTCGCCGCTCGCCGAGGGACGGCTGCGATTCGGCACCTGCATTCGCGCCGGTGAACCCGGCCAGAGCGAGATACGTGCGCTGCTCGCACAGATCGTGCGCGCGTGGCAGGTGCAGGCGCCCGGCTGTCAGCTTGCCGTGAAGGCCGCGCTGCTCGGCATCGTGGCGGTGTGCGCGCAGTACGGCAGACTTGTCGGACATCAAATGCGCCCGGGCGCGGACTATAAGGCGCAGCAGCTTAAGGAGATCGTCGGCTACCTCGGTGAGCATTTCACCGAACCGCTCTCGCTGTCGGCGGTTGCAGCGGAGTTTGGATTGTCGCCGCAGTATTTCAGCACCTTTTTCCGGGATAATTTCGGAAGGACATTCACCCAGCATATCAATTCCCTGCGAATCGAGCAGGCGGCGCGTCTGCTACGTGAGACCGATCTGCCGGTCATGGAGGTCGGGTTTCGCGTCGGATTTGATAATTTCAGCTACTTTATCAAGCGGTTTCGGCTTGTGTATGGCGTTTCGCCGTCGCATTATCGGAAAAACAGTTTAACTTAATTTTTGCACCGGCTGAGCGGGGCACACGAACTACGTGAGCGTGTTCGCCCTTTCCGGGCGGGAAGTTTTTCGCTGCGATTCAGCGGGGAGTTGCGCTCTGCGGAGCGCGGGAGAGTGCGGCGCCCGCCGCAGGGGGCAAAAAGGAAGGACAACCTGCGGTTTTCCTTCCTCTTTGAACTCCTACCTTTCCCTTATTAGTTAGTCTGGCGCAGATTGCCGACATGTGACCGCTCCGAAAAGGAGTACGGCAGAGGATTTTTTCTCTGCTGCGGACGAACTACCTTCGGAGTCCGTCCTCTTGAGCAACATGTTCGCAGTGTCAGATACTGTTCTGCTACACATGTGGTTTCATCTACGCAAGCGCGGCATGACAGTGCCGCGCAACTCTTTAACACGTTATACCGCACGGCACCTACGAATTAGGCGTTTGGTACAATTTATCTTCGTAGGTGCTGTCTATCACAACGCGCTCACGAATTGCGCGGCACTGCTATGCCGCGCCTGCGAAGACTTTCCGGTCTGTGTAGCAGTACGCTATCTGTGAACTGCGAATATTTCACGAAAGACACGCAACGGTAACCCGACTGCCGTTCCCCTGTTTTCGAAGCGGTCACATGTAGGCAATCTGCGCCAGGCTATCAAAGGGAAAGGGGAGATTCACAAGAGGGTGGAAACCGCAGGTGTCTACCCTCTTGTGCGCCCGCGCGGCGTCAGCGCACTCCCCCGCCGCGGGGCGCGGCGAATCCCCTCGCTGAGGTTCAGCGAAAAACTCTCCGCCCGTTAGGGACGAACACGCTTACGCAGTTCGCGCACCCCGCTCAGCCGGTGCAGAGAAAAAGGCTGCCGCCCGGACAGGGCGAACCCGCTGACGCAGTTCGTGTGCCCCACCTAATCACTGCCAGAAAATGCAAAAAACCTCCGTATGGTTCGTACGGAGGTTTTTCTATGTCTTATCTCGTCTGCTGGGTGATAATAAACACCGGAATGTACCAAATAAGCTGATACAGCAGGATATTCATCACCGGAAGCGCGTCTGCGGCGTTCTGGTACAGCAGGTAGAACACGATCAGCATACCGAGCAGGCCGGCGAACGTGCCGAGCGTCAGCGCCGAGCGGACGGCGCCTGCCAGCTTATCCGCGCCGCGGAGCACCTGCATGAACGGACCGGCACCCTCGCGGGTGAGGATAGCTGCCGGTGCATCGCCCTTGGCGTAATTCGGATTCAGCAGACGATCCACGCCTGTCGGGTCCGGCTGGTCGGCAAAGCCGCGTCGGAGGTCAAACTCCTCCTCGACCATCGCCGGGGAGATATTGAAATCGCGAACGGCGAGGACCGCATTCATGTGCATGCGGCGCATGAGGCGCATCGCCTTATAGGTATTCTTGGTGGTCTGGTAGCGCATGGTCAGCACGCCTGCAAGCGCGTTATCCACAACCAGATACATATTGATCTGACCCTTATGACCGGATTCGATCGGAATGCCCATCTTGACCATGAGCGCCGCTGTGCCGAGCACGATACGGCTGGTGCCGACAGCGCCGGTCACACCGCCCTCGACCAGACGCACGTCACGCGCGGTGAAGGTGATGCCGAAGCGCTCCTTCGTGGTATCGGTCAGCACGCGGCCCAGCTCCAGACCAGCGGATTCGGTCAGCGCGGCTGCACAGCCGAGAATCTGCTCGTCCGTGATGCGGCCCAGATTGTCGATGGCCTCAAGCTCGATCGAGCCGGTCGGGAACAGATCGTTCTCGAGCAGCATGACCTTCTCCGTGCCGCGCAGCAGGTTGGCCTGACGCGCACCCGCAATGGCTGCACCCGAGCGCAGTAGGCGGCTTGCGGTGTTCTTGTAGCTTGCGCCGAACGCACACAGCAGACCGACCGGCGCGGACACCGACAGGATTGCCGAGAACGCCCAGAAGAAGCGCACCGGCTCGCCGCAGTTGAACGAAGCGACCAGCGACAGGACGATTGCGAGCGCCAGTGCAATCGGCGTGTAGATGAGCGAGAAGCGGTCAACCGTGTCCGGGCGCTCGATCTCGGTCAGGAACGAGCTTGCGTCGTACAGCGGGCACTTGACGGCGTTGCACGCGTCAATCTCGCTGTCGTAGTGGCTGTAAACCGCCAGCGGCTGCTCTGCCTCGCAGACGGCACGATAGGAACGCGCCTGCGCCAGACTGCGGCCGCGTGCCTCACGCATTTCAGCGTAAAGCAGAAGGATGGAAACCGCCGTGTACGGTACGGCGACGCCGCCCTGATCTGGAAATACCAGCAGAGAGGCACAGTGCAGCAGCGATGCCAGCGCCGCGAACGACACGAGCGTGCCGCGTGCCGGACGGCCATGCAGCAGCGAGGAAAAGCCGTTGCCGAACACGTCAATACCGATCAGCAGCGCCAGGATCTGCAGGGCAGCCAGTGCGCCGATGCCGATGGTCGGGTTCTGCAGAATATCGAGCACGACCGGAAGCGGCAGTGCCTCAAAGCTTGGTGCAAAGCTGAGATACGCGGCAGCTGCGGCAAGGATCAGCACCAGCAGCGACCGGAACGACAGAATGCCCGAACGGCGGCGTGCCGCGTGCATAGCCACCTCGGGATCGACCAGCTTGATATCTTCTTCTTCCTCGGCCTGATCGGCGGCAATGCGTGCCGCTCTTGCCTGCTTGCGCGAGATGCTTGCCTTGCGGCTTGCTTCCTCGGCAGCGGCTTCTTCCACGATCTCCTGCTGCTCGGCGGCCTTCTCGGCAGCTTCCTTTTCTGCCAGCTTGGCCTCGCGGCGTGCCTGCCGCTCGGCGATCTTCTGCGCGGTCCTGCGCTCACGCTCTTCCATTTTCTGCTCGCGCGCCGCGATGCGCGCTTCACGCGCTTCTTCAACAGACTCGTGTTCGGCGGCGGCGGTCTCTGCGGCCTTCTTTGCCGTTTTATCCTTCTTATTTCTGGGAGCCGTCTTTGGCTCCTCTGCCTTGGTCTCTGCCGCCGGTGCGGGCTGCGGCTCGACCGGCTTTTCCGGCTCTGCCGATGCCTTAGGCATTGGCTCTGCCGCCTTTGCGGGCGCCTGACCGGACACCTCGGCGATGATGGAATCCAGATCAAATTCATCGGTATCCGGTACGTCGCTGAGCATATTTTTCAGCGATTCCAGATCCATATCGTCTTTTCTATCCATGTTCACTTCCCCCTTAATTGCCCTGTGTGCGTCGGCGAAGCGCCTCAAACAGCAGCACAGCCGCCGCGTTGGATGCGTTCAGCGAGTTGACACGGCCTCTCATCGGGATGCTGACGATGTAGTCGCACTTGTCGCGGGTCAGGCGGCTGAGCCCCTGTCCTTCCGAGCCGATGATGATGGCGGTCGGGCGGTCAAACGGTGCGTCATACAGGCCGACCGTACCGTCAGCCTCTGCACCGAACAGCCATACACCGCGTTCCTTGAGTTCATCGAGCGTGGACGCAAGGTTGTTTGCCTTGTGTACGCCGACATAGGCGAGTGCGCCCGCCGCCGAACGAGCGACAGCCGCGGTCAGACCGACAGCTCTGCGCTTCGGGATGATAACGCCGTGTGCGCCTGCGGTCTCTGCCGAACGGATGATGGCACCCAGATTATGCGGGTCCTCGATGCCGTCGCAGACAACGATGAGCGGCACCTCACTGCGCTCCTCGGCGACGCGGAAAATATCGTCGAGCGAGACGTACTCCTGTGCCGCCGCCTGTGCGATAACGCCCTGATGGTTGCCGGTCGGGCTCATGCCGTCCAGCTTGCGCCGGTCGCAGGTGACGACCGGAACGCGATGCCTGCGCGCTTCTGCCGCCACATCACCGATGTGTGCGCCTTCAGCCACAAACACCTTATCCACTGCACGGCCTGCGCGCAGCGTTTCGAGGACGGCGTTGCGTCCCTCGATCAGCGTGCCGTCATCCTCTACCGGAGGGCGGCGTCTGTTTTTTTCATATGCCATAAATTTTTACGCTCCAAAATGAGAAATAACTTTGCATATCCTCAGATACTTTCAGTTAGTTTCATTATACACACTTCCCGACTGTTTTTCAATGTTAGACACGAAAATTATACAAACATCGTCGCAAAAGTGCTGCCATAAGTTCGACAGATATCGACAATTCGCTCTGCCGCATTTACACAGCCAGATTTTAGGCGATACAATGAAACCGAACCGAAAGGAGCGAGGACATCCATGGATGGCAAAAAATTTGATAAAAACACGCTGAAAACACTTGTAATCGCGGCTTCTCTGCTGCTGAACTGCGTTTTAGGCGGTGCATCGTACACATATTACAATCATCTGGCGGAGCAGATGAACGAGACCGCTTCCCTGCAGTCGCAGGTAAGCCATCTGGAAGGCTCGGTCTCCGACCTGCAGGCGCAGGTGGACGAATCCCAGCCGACCATTGACGGTTTGAAAGCGCAGGTGGCTTCGCTCACCGAGGAGAAGAACGGCCTGCAGACGCAGGTGGACACGCTCACGAGCCAGAAGGCGGATTTACAGAAACAGGTGGATACGCTCAAAGCAGGTGCATCGAGCGGCTCGTCCTCCGGCGGTTCCTCGAGTGACAGTTCGTCCGTCCCGGCAGCTTACAGCAGCTCGGACGACCAGAGCGAAACGGTTTACGTCACAGACACCGGCTCCAAATATCACAGCGCCGGCTGCCGGTATTTGAAGAAAAGCCAGATTCCAATGTCGCTTTCCGAAGCCAAGCGGCAGGGTTACACCGCCTGCTCGGTCTGCGGCGGATAACATGAAAAAGAAGCTGAGATTTTGTCTCAGCTTCTTTTGTTTGCCTGTTATTGTTTGCCTGTTAGAATAATCTGTCCATATTCTGTCGCAGCATGCGAACCATACGTTCGCAGTCGAGCATGGTATCATCCGCGCCGAACATGACGGCGGTCTGATCGACTACGCTCGCATTCGGGTTACTGCTGCCGACCACGACCCGTCCGTTCTTCACGCGGTCCATCACGGTATCCGCGTTATTGATGAGGAAATCCAGTTCGTTCATCAGGCTGCTGTTGTAGTAGCGAATCGGGTTGGCCTGCTCGGTCATGCCGCTGCGGATGGTCTGCGCCTTGCGCTTGATGGAATCCAGCGCCGCCATAGCAGCCGCCTTATCGGTAATCACATAGTCGGTATAACTGCCGTTTTTCACCGCAGATTCGCAATTCTCGAACTTTTGCGTATCCGTTCGCATATCGAGCAGCTGCTTCATGAGGTTCGTCGCGTAGGTTTCCATTTCGGCGCGCTTGCTGTCCGAAAGCGGCATGCGCAGGAAGATGGCGTTCACGTCATTCTCTGCCTTGGCGCTGTACCACGTTACATCCATGCCGGTCAGCTCACCGATGTTGCGCAGCGGCAGATAGATGGAGTTTCTGTAAAACAGCGGATAAATCGTCTGGCCCTTCTGGTTTTTGAAGGTCTGCTGTTTGCCGTCCACGAGCACCTTCACGCCCTTATCGAGCGTAGCCGTGCCGGTCGCACCGACATATTTCACGCCTTCCTTGTGGTACGCATCATCATCCGCACACGGATAGGACTTTTCCGTAGTGCCGGACAGGAATACTGTGCGCGATGCACTGTCCCACGAGATATTTTTGCCCATCCAACGGCCAACCGTGCGCAGCGGCATGTAAGTCGAGCCGTTGTAGCTCAGCGCCGTGTAAACCGTCTTGCCGTCCTCGCTCGGGAAGGCAGCCGGAATGCCCTCTGCATAGATGTCCGCGCTCTGCGGATTGATTTTTACGGCGGTGCGGGTCTGCGCCGTATTCTGTGCAGCTGCCTGCACCGTACCCGACGGTATATAGGTCTGCACATTTGCTGCGCCTGCGCTCATCATCAGCGCGGACGCCATCAGGCAGCCCGCGAGTGTGCCGCTTACGATTTTCTTGAACTTAATCATAATTGCCCCTCCACATAACAAAATACAGTTTTTTCTATCCATACTTATGGTATACAACAAAAATAATATTTTGTCAATCCATTTTCCCGATACTATTATAACGACCGGGAGCGCCGTTTTGTGACAACAAGCCGCTAAAAAAATTTTTCAAAAAATTTGCCACAGAAAATCCCGCTCAGGCGTTGTATAATTGAATGGTATCATTTTCAACCCGAGGGGGAACCAAATTGACACAGGAGCAAATCCTCTTTTTCGAGGAATCATATACAAAGTATTACAGGATGATGGTGCAGACTGTTCTGCCCATTGTCGGCAGCCGCGATATTGCCGAGGACATTGTGGCCGACACCTTTCTCATCCTGCTGGCAAAGATCAACAGCGTGATGGAGCACGAGCAGCCGGTCAAATGGCTGTTCCGTGTGCTGAAAAACAACGCCATCAGCGAATACCGCGCGCAGTGCAGACACGCGGCCGCGCCGCTTGAGGAAAGCATTCTGCGTGCAGCCGAACCCGAGCTGATACCGTTTTCCGGTATGCTGCCAAAGGGCTTATCTGAGTCCGAACAGCGCATTCTGACCCTGCGGCTCGCTGAGGACATGGACTATTCCACCATTTCGGAAAAACTCGGCATTTCCGAGACCGCCTGCCGCAGCCAGTACAGCCGCGCACGGCGGCACTGCGCCGAACTTATGGAAAGGAGTGACGACAATGCAGGATTCTAAGCAGATTGACGAGCTGTTCCGACTGATGGACGACGTTTGCGAAAACGGTGATGCGGCTCTGCCTGCGCTCGAGCAGTATCTGCAGACGCAGACGGACGCGCCGGAAATCGACACAGAAGCGTCGCTCAAAAAGTTCAAGGCCGACCATAAGGAATTTTTCGTCAAGCCGCACCGCGGACGGCGGCTGTGCTACCGCATTTTTGTTGTCGCGGCGGCTGTTTTCGCCGCAGGAACCGTGTTTGCGCTGGCTACCGGACACAATCCGTTCGACTATGCGGCGATGTGGGGTGCAGAAACATTCGGCTTTTACCATGATGATTTTGCTACGTCAGAAGATGGAAAGATTATCTATTATCCTGATGGCTCATGGGAAGATCGTTCCAATATGCCGGATTATGACCATGAAACGTATACTGCGTTGCCCGAGAATAATACTTCTTCAATAGAAGAGTATGCTCAAACCTTAGAGCCAGCAGAAAAGAGTGAGCCATTACCGGAATATGCCGATTTGCCGGATACAGATTTATCGAATGTTGGTTTAGAAAAGAGCGATTCTGCTTGGGACGATGGACATATGACTGAATGGTTTAATATCGAAAATGCGACCTTAGCAGATACTTTATCAGCATTGGGAATTAAAACAAAAATGGCTCCATTATGGCTGCCGTATGGATATGAGCAGGCGTATATTAAAATGACAAAGGATTATTTGTTAGGTGAAGATAGCATTTTTGCAAAGTATGAGGATCATACTAAACATTCTGAAATGTTTGTGATGATTTCCAAAGTCACGGATTCGTCGAGCGGAACGATTGAAAAAGACGATCGACCCGTACTTGAATATGTCAAAGAAAATACAACATGGTATATTATGCATAATTTGCAGCAGATCAATGCCGTTGCCTTAACAGGAAATTATCAAGTGCTCATCTCCGCTCCTGTATCAGTGGACGAAATGAAATCCATCATCAACTCCATCTACGAATAACAAAAACCCGATCTCCAACAGACACAATGGAGATCGGGTGCTTTTTATGCGAAAATTTTATGGTACGCGTGCGAGACGTAACCGCCGACAGCGGCGGGCATTTCCTTGGACGCCACGGCTTTATCCGCCACGGTGACGATCCACGCGATTCGCGTGCGCGGCATGGCCGCCAGCGGAAACATGTGCCGTGCAATGGCTTCGCACTCCCGCTCGGACAGACCGAAGGTATGCTTGGCGCGGTCGGCTGCGATGTGGCCGTGAATGAACCCGTGCATGTGTGCAATGCGGTGCACGCCGGAAAAATGGCTCAGATAACGGCGAAAGCGCTCGCCGTGCCAGTCATAGCCGAAAAAGTCATGCAGCAGCGCGGCACGGACAACCGAGGTCGTTTCGCTCTCCGACAGACGCATCAGGCGGGCGATCTGACAGGCTGCTTCCGCTACCGCAACGGAATGGTCATACACAGAGTTGTCCAGTCCGTGGTGACAGAACGTGCGAAGCTGCTGAAAACGCGGATGTGCAAGGATATCTCCTGCGTACTGCTGAATTTCACTGTCCATCGGACCCACCTTCCTTCCTTTTAATACTTTTATTATAGTGCGCTTAGTGCACAAAATCAAGAGGTAATTTGTAACAAGTTTGTGACAAAAATACCAACAATCTGCTTAGCCGAGCGGCGGCGTATCGAGGATAAGCTGCCTGTACTCCAAATCCTCAAAGCCGAGCATGTGATAGAGGGCACTTGCCCGCACGTTGCTTTCCGTTACCTCCAGACGATACCGCGCGGCTGTGTTGTATTTTTCGTGCACCGCGGCGATGAGCCTGCTGCCGATGCCCTTGCCGCGCCGCTCGTCATCCACCATGATTTCCTCCAGCCAGACGCACAGACCGCCCGCCTCATTCGACCAGGTGAGCGCCAGCAGGCAGTACGCGCACGGCTGTCCGTTCTCGTCCTCGGCAATCAGGCAGTCCGCATACGGCGTGCCGTGCAGGAGCAGCTCAAACGTGCGTTCGGCGTTCTGCTGCGGGATTTCATGGTCGCAGGCAGGCGTTTTATAGAACGCATGGCAGCGGTCGATAAAAAATTCGCGGTCGGATGCCTCAATAGAGCGAATACGCATAGTTTCCTCCTAAAAGAACAGGGCATGTCCGTTGACACACCCTGTTTTGCTGTAAAATGATTAAATCTGGTCGAGCGCCTGCTTGAGGTCAGCGATAATGTCCTCAACATTCTCCAGACCGACCGAAATACGCACCATGCCCGGCTCAATGCCTGCGGCAACCAGTTGCTCATCGGTCAGCTGACGGTGGGTTTCGGACGCCGGATGCAGCACGCAGGTGCGGATGTCGGCAACATGAACCTCATTGCACGCCAGCTTGAGGCTGTCCATGAACTTCATCGCCGGAGCGCGGCCGCCCTTGATGTCGATGGACATAACGCCCGAGGTGCCCATCGGCAGGTACTTCTGCGCACGCTCGTAGTGCTCGTTGCCCGGCAGTGCCGGATAGCGAACGGAGGCGATCTTGTCGCTCGACTCGAGGAACTTGGCAACGGTCAGCGCGTTCTCGCAGTACTGGCGCATACGCACCGGAAGGGTCTCCAGACCGAGGTTGAGCAGGAACGCCGAGTGCGCCGCCGGATAGCAGCCGAAGTCACGCATCAGCTGCATACGCGCCTTGATGATGTATGCCATCGCGCCGAACTCGCGGGTGTAGACTACGCCGTGGTAGCTCTCGTCCGGCTCGGTGAAATCCGGGAACTTGCCCGATGCCGCCCAGTCAAACTTGCCGCCGTCCACGATCACGCCGCCGCCCTGTACGGCATGGCCGTCCATGTACTTGGTGGTCGAGTGGATGACAATATCCGCGCCCCATTCGATCGGTCGGCACAGCACCGGCGTTGCGAACGTGTTGTCCACGATGAGCGGCACGTTGTTCTTGTGCGCGATGTTCGCCCACTTTTCAATGTCGAACACGGTCAGCGCAGGATTGGCCAGCGTCTCACCGAACACAGCCTTGGTGTTGGGCTTGAACAGCTTCTGCACTTCCTCCTCGCTTGCCTCTGCGTCCGCCCAGATGCACTCGATGCCGAGCTTTTTGAGCGTTACGCCGAACAGGTTGATCGTGCCGCCGTAGATGGTGGAGGCCGCGATGAAGCTGTCGCCTGCCGAGCACAGGTTAAGGATGGACAGCAGGGATGCCGCCTGACCCGAGGAAGTCAGCATCGCGCCAACGCCGCCCTCGAGGGACGCAATCTTCTTCTCTACCGCATCGCAGGTCGGGTTGGCAAAGCGCGAGTAGATGCACTCTGTCGGCATATCGAACAGGGACGCGATCTTTGCGGTCGAGTCAAAGCGGTAAGTGGTGGACTGCACGATCGGCATGACGCCCGGACCGCCGTTTTCCGGCTTGTAGCCTTCATGCAGGCATTTTGTTTCGATTTTCATATAAACTACCTCTTTACTATGATTTAACACAGAAGAATCTTCACTTATTGTAGCATGCAGAAGCCTGTCGGTCAAGGCAGTTCGGTTGAACAAACGGCGATATCATGGTATGATAGAGGCAGTACGAAGGGAGGGAAACCGCATGAAGGATCTGCTCATTACCCTGCTGAATACAGCGTTCTGGTTCGGACTGCATTTCGGTACGGCTGGCGCGGTGTGCGCTCTGCCGAAGGACGTGCAGACGCAATGGTTCGACCCAAACCGGCGTTTTTTCACGGTTTCCGACTGGGAAATGCGGGTTTTCCGCAAGATCGGTCTGCCGAAATGGAAGGACCGGCTGCCGCAGTTCAATCCCGAATTTGACAAGCGGCACCTCAAATCCGGGCGGGATACGGCATACCTCGACCGTTTCCTGTTCATCACCTGCCGTGCGGAGGTGATTCATTATGTGATCGGCGTGCTCGGCTGGGTATCGCTCGTTTTTTGTCTGCTGAGCGCCGACCGGACGGCGTGGCTCATCCGGTATGCGGTCATTGCGCTTGCGATTCAGCTGGCGAATCTGCCGTTCGCGTGGATTCAGCGGTATAACCGGAAACGCCTGCTCAGCGTCCGCAAAAGGCTTTCATTACGGATAGAAATTTGATATAATATAAAGATAGCATAAGGATAATCAAGGAGATTTTGCAATATGACAGACGAAAAAATTGCACGCATCAACGCGCTTGCCAAAAAGGCCAAGACCGAAGAACTGACCGACGCGGAGAAGAAGGAGCAGCAGGAGCTCCGCGCAGAGTACGTTGCCGATTTCCGCAAGAGCCTGAAGGCACAGCTGGACCACACGGTGGTTATCAATCCGGACGGCAGCTCGTACAAGCTGAAGCAGGACAAAAAGTGATGCAGCTGCCCGAACACGCGGCACACGCCATCCGGCGATTAGAGCGTGCCGGATTTGAGGCGTGGGCAGTCGGCGGCTGCGTGCGCGACAGTCTGCGCGGAGTCGAACCGCACGACTGGGACTTGTGTACGTCCGCGTCTCCGGCTCAGATGCAGGCCGTGTTCGCGGACGCGCGTGTGCTCACGACCGGACTCAGGCACGGCACGCTGACCGTACTCACGGACGGCGGCCCGCTCGAGATTACCACCTACCGCACGGAGGGCGGCTACTCGGACGGGCGGCATCCGGACGGCGTGCGCTTTGTCACCGACATCTGTGAGGATCTGGCCCGCCGGGATTTCACGGTCGGTGCGATGGCGTGGCACCCGGAACGCGGTCTGTGCGATCCGTTTGGTGGGCAAACCGACCTCAAAAACGGCGTTCTGCGCGCGGTCGTTGATGCAGACACCCGATTTCAGGAGGATGCGCTGCGCATCCTGCGTGGACTGCGGTTCGCCTCCAAGCTGGGATTCGCCATCGAGCCGGAAACCGCCGCTGCCATGCGGCGGCAGGTGCATCGCCTGGACTGCATTGCCGCCGAGCGCATCCGTGAGGAGCTGACCGGTCTGCTGTGCGGCCGCTATGTGCAGCGCACACTGATGGCTTATGCCGACCTTATCACCTCTGCCCTGCCCGAGCTCGCGCCCATGCAGGGCTGTCAGCAGCAGAATCCGCACCACCTGTACGATGTGTGGGAGCACACCGTGCGCGCGGTCGGTCAGGTGCCGGCCGAGCCGGTGCTCCGGTGGGCGATGCTGCTGCACGACAGCGGCAAGCCCGCCTGCAAGACCGTGGACGAGCAAGGCATCGGGCATTTCCGGGGACATCCCAGGGCGAGCCTTGCGCTGTCGCGCGAGCTCCTGCCGCGGCTGCGGTTCTCGAGCGCGGACACCGAACGCATCCTCCTGCTGGTCGAGCGGCACGACACACCGCTCGGTGACAACGAAAAGCTGGTGCGGCGCAGCCTATCGCGCATCGGAGAGGCGCGGTTCCGCGACCTGCTGGCGATCAAAAAAGGCGATGCGGTCGGGCAGGGCACCAGCCGCGACTATGTGGCGCAGCTGTTTGAGACCGAAGCGCTGCTGAACCGCGTGCTCGCGCAGGAGCAATGCTTCTCGCTGCGGCAGCTTGCTGTAAACGGAGCCGATTTACAGGCACTCGGTCTGCGCGGCAGACCGGTCGGTGAAATGCTGCACGCCCTGCTGGATGCCGTGATAGACGGCCAGACCGACAATCGGCGGGATACGCTTCTGCGGCTTGCCCGCACCCGAATGGAGGAACAACATGTCAAATAAAGAGATTTTCATCGAAACCTACAACAAAAACATCCATCGTCCGGGCGCGGAAAAGCTGCTTGCGTGGCTCGAGGGCACGGATTTCTTCACGGCTCCCGCGTCCACGCGGTTCCACGCTGCGTATGAGGGCGGTCTGCTCGACCACTCACTCAACGTGTACAACGTGCTGATCTCCAAGCATTTCAATCCCGAAACCGACGATCTGGAAAGCTACACCATCGTTTCGCTCCTGCACGATCTGTGCAAGGCCGGTTTCTACAAGACCGAGCTCCGCAACCGCAAAAACGACCGCGGCGAGTGGGAAAAGGTGCCGGTTTACGCAGTAGACGACCAGTTTCCGTACGGTCACGGCGAAAAATCCGTGTTCCTGATCGAGCGGTTCATGCGGCTGCGCACCGAGGAAGCGATCGCCGTGCGCTGGCACATGGGCGGCTTTGACGAGTCGGTCAAGGGCGGCAGCTTCGCACTCGCGCACGCGTTCGAGAAGTACCCGCTTGCCGTAAAGCTGCACCTTTCCGATCTGGAAGCGACCTATCTGCATGAAAGCCGAGGAGAATGAGCATGAAAACCAGAGAATTTTCCATCTCGACCGATCACGAGGGCATGTACAATATCACCGCCAGATTGCGTGAAGTCATCCGCGAAAGCGGCGTGCAGAGCGGCCTTGCCGTGGTGTACTGCCCGCATACGACCGCCGGTATCACCATCAACGAAAACGCTGACCCGGATGTGCAGCACGACCTGCTGCTCGGTCTGCGCGAGGCGTTTCCCGACCGACGCGAGTTCCGGCATGCCGAGGGCAATTCGACCGCGCACCTCAAATGCAGCTATGTCGGCCCGAGCCAGACCGTGCTCATCGAGGACGGCAAGCCCATCCTCGGCATCTGGCAGGGCGTGTATTTCTGCGAGTTCGACGGTCCGCGTCATCGCCGCTACTATATTAAGGTAATGGCGGATAATTAACTTGCACTTGCTTTTTCGCTCTGCTATAATAAAGTCAAACATACTCTAAAAAGGAAGATATTCTCATGGAAGCACTGGAATGTATCAAAACCCGCCGAAGCATCCGCAAGTTCACCGAGCAGCCCGTGACCGAGGACGAGGTTCGTCAGGTCGTTGAAGCTGCTGCCTTTGCGCCGAGCTGGAAGAATACGCAGATCGCGCGCTACATCGTTGTGACCGACAAGGAAAAGAAGGACAAGCTGGCCGACAACTGCATGCTCGGTTTTGCCTACAACCAGAAGACCACCCACGGCGCACCGGCGCTGGTCGTGCTGACCATGATCAAGGAGCGCTCCGGCTACGAGCGCGACGGCTCGTTCAGTACCCCGCTTGCCACTCACTGGCAGTCCTTTGATGCGGGCATCGCCGCACAGACCTTCTGCCTGTCCGCGCATGCGCTCGGTCTCGGCACGGTTATTATGGGTATTTACGATCCCGCCGAGGTTGCCAAGGTTGTGGAAATCCCCGAGGGTCAGGAAGTGGCAGCGCTCATCGCGCTCGGTCATCCGGCACAGGACCCGCAGGCACCGGCGCGTAAGGATGTCGATACGCTGCTGCGATTTGAGTAAAAGTGCATACCTTGAGCACCGTGGAAGCAATTCTGCGGTGCTTTTCTTTTCTCGGCACAAGGTGACCGGGGCACACGAACTGCCGCAGGCGGGTTCGCCCCTGACGGGCGGCTCCTTTTCTGCACCGGCTGACCGGGGCACGCGAACTGCCGCAGGCGGGTTCGCCCCTGACGGGCGGCTCCTTTTGCTGCACCG
>ENA-ORTJ01000701-ORTJ01000701.1-human-gut-metagenome-genome-assembly--contig:-NODE-701-length-27245-cov-6.775138_pt1 | contig 27245 bp, 20 predicted proteins | sample MGYA00242069_ERZ509187 | MGnify/ENA primary metagenome ERZ509187 (study PRJEB26280, sample SAMEA2338779) | human gut metagenome | biome: human gut; feature: human-associated habitat; material: faeces... | reverse complement strand
GGAGTGACCTAACAGGAAAAACAAATGTTACGGCAGTATATCCTGTCTATCCCGACATCGGTATTTTTACTGTATAATCACAGTTTGCAATGGTATCTTCGCAAAGTCCGTCTCCCTCTGTTCCAAGCACAATTGCCAATTTTTCCTCACTCATCAGACCTGGATCATCGATATTAACAGTATCATTTCGCAATGCCATGGCTGCTGTCTTAAATCCAAGTCTCTGCAATGTTGCCATACCATCTTCCGGCCATTTTTCTTTTTCCGGAAATATTGTCCAAGGCACCTGAAATACGGTTCCCATGCTCACCCGCATGGCTCTGCGGTACAACGGATTGCTGCATCCCGATGTCAGAAGCACCGCATCCATGTGTAGCGCTGCCGCTGAACGGAAAATCGCGCCAACATTGGTCGGATTAACGACATTTTCCAAAACTGCGATCTGCCGCGCATTGCTGCAAACTTCCTCTACCGTTGGCAGCGTCCGCCGCGTCATGGCACACAGCATTCCCCGCGTCAGTGCGAATCCGGTCAGTTTTGTCAACACGTCATATTCTGCGGTGTAAACCGGAATATTCCCGCAACGCGCAATCAGTTCTTTTGCCTGCGTTTCAATATGTTTATGCTCCACCAGCATGGAAATCGGTTCATATCCCGCATCCAGCGCCCGTTCCACGACTTTCGGACTTTCCGCGATAAAAATACCCGGATTCGGTTCATTAATGCGCAATAATTGTACTTCAGAATACCGCGCGTAAATGTTCAGCTCCGGTGCCGCAAAATCTGTAATTTCTATTATATTTGCCATTTGTTTTCTATACTCCTGTATTCTTTTCCCCAAAGCAGTTTCTCCTATAGAAGAACAATGTGCGATCTTGTTTACATTTACTATGTCCATCTGTCATCTGGGAAAAAGTTTCTCCAAGTTATTCACAATTTTAGCATAATCTCATGAAATATGGTAGCTGACGCTTGTTGTTTTTTACCGCGAAATACCATTGTCTCCCAGACAATGGTTTTGCACCCCCACGGAGCGTCAGTTCTGCCGGCAGATCTGCTCTCCTGTGATCGGAGTATAACGGATCAGTTCTGCCGCATCCAGTTTTTCTGCATGCATATCCACCGCTGAAATCTGATGATTTTCATAAGTTGTATAATAGTAAATTCCTTTGTTCAGATTGCAACAGGAAGTATACAATGTGATCTCGTATTTTCCCTCTACGACTTCGCAGCATCCACGCTGCTGATCCACCGAATTTAATATGTGGAAAAACTGGCTGACACTCTCATTTTCTGAATTTCCGGAAATTGAATTCATTTTTGTAAATGCCACCCGTACAAAACGGGACGTGGACGATAAATCTCCCGGAAGTCCCAATGCACCCATACCACGACTGTACGCCTGCAACTTCAGTTTGCCTGAAAAATGATTTTCCGGCTGTTTCGGTGACAAATGCATATATTGATTCAACTGAAACATCTGCTGCGGAAATGGCGGATTGTTGGTCAGTACTCCCGCCGGGTTATCATATACGTGCAGACCATCTGCCATGCATTCCACGGTAATTGCTTCGTTCGCATCCGCAATGATCCAATGAAGCTGCGCCGTCGGTAAACTTTCATGGAACGGTGTTCCAACCAGATTCATATGGTTTAAACAGTCTTTTGCTTCCTGCACGGTTGCACACTGACGCAAGATCCATGGGATAAATTCGTACTGTGCCACATTTTCTTTTTCTTCTGATAACTCCTGATATACTGCATTTCCAACGAAATTCAGACCTGCCATACCAAGCCCTTTTTCATTGACAGCATCATAATATAACGGGTAGTCACCAAGCACATGCGCCATACCAAGGATTGCATAATTTTTGTCAATTTTTCCTGCATGACAAAACTGCATTGGATAATTGCGTGGCGTGATGGTAAGTTCATCTCCGTAAGAAAATTCGTAATCTAACGTTCTGCCAAAGTAAGTATCTTTTGTTTTATAAGTTGCTGCTGTACACATGTTGTTTTCCTCCATTTATATCCCATATTATAGGCAAAATTGTCCGTAACATTCAATATGCAATTGTTATTCTATGTCACTTATCATCGTATTCACTCACTGTTTTTGAAAATCTCACTGCCTAAAACGGTTATAAACTAAAAACAGAGAAACGTTTCTTTGTCTCTCTGTTTCTTATATTTTTTCAGGCAGTAGTATCTGCTTCATTGATACCTGCCAAATTTCTATCTATTGTTCAAAAATTCTTCCACGATACACTGCGCAAACACTTCCGGTTCATCGGAAGCAAAATTATGATATCCCGGCACGATCTTGTGTTTCCAGCCCTTGGTTTCTGCTGCCTGATAAGCGGAACGATGAAACATTCCTGTTTTATCATCTGAACCACAGGCTACCGTCACCGGAACCGTAATATCAAAATCCTCCAGTTTTAAATTGGAAAAACTATCCATCTCTTTTTCCAGAAACAGCTCCAGGTTTTTCAGATTGCGACTCTGCTGCTCCATGGACTGTCCCTCTTTCTCCCGGTTCATGCCACCCATGGCGTTGACAAAGTGCATCATGCAGGTGATAATTCTGTGCTTTTCGGCACCTGTGCGAAGTTTATCCCAAAAGGCATCCTGCTCTGCTGCCAGTTCGCCACTTCCCCGCATCAGTGGTTCATGTAAAAATACCTGGTGCACTAACTCCGGATATTTTGTTGCCAATGCAGCTGTCACCGCGCCACCCGCACTGCAACCAGCTACAAAAATACCATCATTCTGACTTGCTTTGGTATTACTCTGATTTAAACGCGTTTCATTCCCTTGCTGCACTGTATCTTTATTGGAATCTTTTGTCTGTTCCATTACTGTATCCCGGCGATTCTCTGTTCCCTCTTCTACTTTTTCCGACAAAATCTCCGATTGTTTTTCTGCCATTTCGCGCTCCAGTTCTGTCCGAATGATCTCTGTCGCATCGTCTGCATGTGCCCAGACTGAAAAATCTGTTTCGCCCTCTGCCGGAATACTTCGGCTGTACCCGCGACGGTCATAACTGATCACTGTAAATTTTTTTGACAAAATTGCCGATGCCTCACGAAAAAATTCGCTGTCACAGGCGACACCATGTATCAGAAGCAGCAAAGGTCCGCTGCCCTCCCTTCTGCAAAATAACGTTCCATGTGCTGTTTTCACCTGATATTCCATCGGCACTTCCTCCATTTTTATTTCAGTCAGAGATTTCACTCCCAAACACTTTGGTATTACTCACCATTTATAGAAATGAGATTCTTCTCGACTGAGATAAAATCTGTCTGCTCATCTGTGCGATCAGATCCATTCCATCCCAGATCAGGGAAAAATCCAATGCATGTCCGATCTGTACCACCCGATCTACACCGGAAACACCCGCACAGATCAGTTTTTCTGTAACTTCCATACATTCTTCTTCGTTTACGCAGGTTAACGTCTGACATTTTCTTGTCAAGGCCGGATATAATCCCTCCAGATTTTCTCCGCTGCACTCGATAAAGAATCCGCCCGGAACGGTCAGCTCCCATATTTCCGTGGAAAGTTCCGGCAGCTTAACCAGAACGACTTCATTGCCAAATTTCTGGATTTTTACATTTTCTTTTGTCGCTGCAAGATACATTGCCTGTTCCCACTTCTGTACGGCAAGATGCGCACCCAGCTCATAGCGGCTCTGAATGTAAGGTGCCGCCACTTTCCAGAATTTCTCATGGGCAAGTGCTGTCTGCTTCGGAGTACCTAGCCAGTAAAGCAATGACGGAGAAGAGCATGCATTCTGATCATTCAAATAAGTATCATTATAGAACCCACGCACGATGTCCGTCAAATCTTCTTTTTCTAAAATTGCGTCTGCCCGCAATACCGCTGCTGAACGACGGTCTGCAAAGGCAAGCTCTGTTTTTCCCGGCTCTAATACAGATTTTTGAATTTCCTGAATACTGTGATCACCGCCCCAGATCACGCGCACCTGACAAAGCTGTGAAAGTGCATCGGTAACCTCTTTTCTATGACCATAACGAAGGATCACAATTCGTTCCTTCCATTCCAGCTGCGCCTCCATCACCTGTCGGAGTGCCGATAAGATCATCTGCTCCTGCATTGTCTCTTTCTCCGGCAAACGCAAAACTATCGGATCTCCTGCCAGCAAAGATGCTGCCATGCTGAAGGCAAACAGTACGGGAATATTGGATGGAACAACGTGAAATGCCACACCTCTGCCGATCACTTTTTTCCCATTCCACTGGCTGACATACTGCTCGTGGATATGACTTAAATTTCCTTTTCTGCACCAAAAGGAAAATGCTGCCAGATCTGCTGCCTGTACACTTCGATTTTCTTTTCGAAGTGCCTGATATAAAGCATCCAGAAAATTAATGGTCTCCTCTGCAAAAGGAATATATGGTTTCTGTTCTGCAAGTTGTTCCAGAATTGCAGTATCACCCAGTAAAAACTGAAGGTCTTTTTGCCAGTTATTATTTCTATCTGTCATAATTCTCGTTCTGCTCCTGATTTATATAAATGCTATGTTACTATTTCTTCTGAAATGTATCAGAACATCCCCGAATCTGTGCATGCTTCAGTCTGCCAAACACCTCAAAATAAGCACCTTTTCGTCCACAGGGACAATCATCCATGCCAAGCAGCCGTCCCTCATCTTCTGTCAAAACACTGTGTCCCGGATAACTTTTCGGAAGTGTCGACAGCACCTGAATAATTCCACGTTCTCCGATATCACAGATGGAAAAATCAGATGCCCGCCGGAACAAAATGCCGGAATAATCGGAAGCATGTAAATGTCCGCACTCACATTCCATAAAAATGCTGCCCGCCTGCTCTGCCATTCCATAATAATCATGCACTTTCGTAATACCGCAAACCTGCTGTAGTCTTGCTTTGTATTCTTGTTTTGATACCGCCTGAGATGCCAGTTTTTTCCATCCGCCACCATGCACTAAGATGCCCTGTGACAAATCTTTTTTCAAACCGGACTGCTCCAGTGCCAGCACCAGATACTGCCAGATCAGGAATGTAAATCCAAAAATCAGAAACGGCTCCTTACCGTATTTTTCCAGAAAGTCATCCAATGTTTCCAGATCCAATGACATGTCTTCCTTTAACGCAAAGGTGCGGTATCTGCCAAACAGGGAAAATCCACGGATACCTGCCGCACGCGCAGAAAACTGATGCATTCCAGACAATGCGGAAGGGGCATCGATCACCAGCATCGGAAGTCTCTTCTTTCCAAGAAAATCTGCACCGATCTTTGCCAGTGCCACCTGCTGACGCGTCCGCGTCTCTCCGTCCAGCACGATTCTGGATGCCATACTGCTTGTCCCGGAAGATGTTACAACTTTGTAATCATCTTCCTCCGTCGGCATGCTACTCAATGTGATCCGTTTGAATAATCCTGCCGGGAGAAATGGAAGATCACGGTAATGCGTTACATTCGACTCATCAAATCCGGAAGCCTCCAGCATACGGGCATACGCCGGGCAACGTTCTCTGTGATAATGCGTCAGTTCTTTTAATTGTATAGTGAGCTGTTCCTCTTTCTGCGCTTCTTCTAAAGTATATACTTCATGTTCTCTTTGTTCCTCCAAGTTTCTCCCCTTCCTTCACTGCAGAAATTTACTGTACTGTGTTTTTCCGGATGCATTTTTCGGAATTTCTGCAATATAATATGCCTCAACCGCACGATTACTGATGTGCAGTCGGTCTGCCAGCAATTCTGCTGCTGTTTTGGCACATGCCTGATCCGTCGTATAAATCTGCAAATGATCGTCCGTTCCCACACATACAAATTCACATTCAACTTCTGCATAGGCTTTCTGTAAAATACGCTCACATTCATCCAATCCGACACGAATTCCGAAAATCTTCAGAAACCTTTTTTTGCGACCTGCAATATAATAAAAGCCATCTTCGTCAACTCTTGCCAGATCTCCGGTATGTAACACGCCCTGACGCTCATCGCCTTTGCTCAGATCCGCGCGGCATTCTGCCATGCCAAGTGTTACATTTGATCCCTCATAGATCAGTTCTCCGACACCGGTTGTCGGATCAATATCTTCCAGATGGAAAGTTCCTCCCGGTATTGCAATGCCGATACTTCCGATTTTTTCCAGACAATGGTCTGCCGGGAGATAACTCATACGTGCGGTTGCTTCGGTCTGACCATACATAACTACAAATTCAATACCATGCGCTTTCGCCCAGGTTCCAACTTTCTGCTGCAAAGGTTCCGGCAGTCTGCCTCCTGCCTGCGTCATATAGCGAAGATGCTGATACCACGGTTGTTCTCCCGGTTTCTGTGCCCGGTCATCAAACAGATGCAAACGTCGAAACAGTTCATACGTGTATGGAACGCCCACCAGACTGGTTCCTTCCGCTGATTTGAAATAATCCCAAAATTGCTGCTGTACCACGCTGCTGGTCGTCAGAAGCACACAGGCTCCCGCCTGAAAATGACTGTTCATCACGGACAATCCATAGGTGTACTGCATTGGCAGACAAGTAATCGCACGTTCTGACTCCGTCAATTTCAAATACTCCATAATCGATACCGCGTTGCTTTCCAGATTCCGTCGTGACAGACGTACCAGTTTCGGACTTCCGGTACTTCCGGAGGTTGCCAGCAGCAATGCCAGTTCCGGATGAAGCTCACATTTTGGAGCTTCGGTCTGATATAAGACATACTCCGCTTTTTCGTATGTGATAGCGCAATTTTTTTCATCATTTTTATTGATATTTTCATCTTCATTATTCTGTTTTTCTGATAAATTGCATGGTTTCCATGCCTCTGCCTTTTTCTTCGGCATCCATACATACTCCGGTTGATACCGCTCATACATTTCCTGCAGCAGTGCTTCATCCAGCTCGGTGTTTAGCAGCAGCGGTACTGCCCCTGCATTTAAGCAGCCCAAATATCCGATCACCGCTCCCGGTGTATTTTCACATAATAAAAAAACAAAGCTGCGCTGGCGGACTGCATGTCTGAATTCTGCAATCTGCTCACGCAGCTCCCCGTATGTAATGCAAATGCCTGTATCTGTCTGCAATGCAGGACGTTCTGCAGGTTTTAATTCCATATCAAAATACATTGTCATACCTTCTTTTTATAAATAATCCTTCTCAGGATTACTGTCTGCAATGCAGCGATTCTGAGAAAAATACGCCTGCTTACACGCAACAAAATCACAGGTCAAATCTTATGACGTGTTTTTCCATTCGTATAGTGTACCCAATTAGCATTTTAACGCCAACACTCTTTATTTGCTCATATCCACGCCAAGTTTTTCCAGAATCTCGATTCCTTTGCTGTAGGTGCTGAAAGATGTGATATCCAGTGTCTCAAAGAACACACCAAATGCTTCTTCCAGATCTGCCACCATGTCTACATGACGAACAGATTCCCATCTTTTAAATCTATTATACACAAGCACATCATCATTCAGATCTTCGTCTGTTGCCTGCAAATTTCTTTTTAAAATTTTGTTATATTTCTCAAGATTAGTCATTGTCTTATCCTCATATATTTTATGCTATTCTGATTTTGCCTTCATTGCCAACGTGATCACACCAGCTGCTGCGCGTCCCGCATCGGTCTTCGCCGTCACTCTACAGTCATACATACCGTTTCCTGCATTGGAAATCAACTGTGCACTCAGATACAATCGCTCTCCCGGATACACCGGATGGTAAAACCGCATCTGGCTTACCTGAAAAAATAATGGCAGTTTCCCACGATTCTGCTCCGAAAGCAATAACAGGATATCTGCTGTCTGCGCCATACTTTCCATAATATAAATACCCGGCAAAATCGGTTGTTCCGGGAAATGTCCCTGAAAGATCTGCCAGTCTTTCTGTATGTCCACTTCTGCTTCAATCCGATCCGGCAACTGAAGCTCCGTCACACGGTCTACCAAAAGCAACGGTTCTCTGTGAGGCAAAATTTTCCTTATTTCTTCTTTTTCCATCATCTTGCGTTCCGTCTCCGTGTACAGATAATTGCTTATTTCTTTCTGCGTCTCATCTGCTTACAGATCATTTCTTATTTTTTTGCTTCTTTTCTCTGGCGCATGATCTGTCTTGCCTGTGCGATCAGATCATCACTGACACCGGTCACCAGCACAACATCTTTCAGTTCCGGAAACGCTTCTTTTAACTCTGTGTTGACCAGATTTTCCAAGGTCAGCTCTGCGGAAGGACATCCGCTGCACTGTCCATGCATTCTCACATGAAGAACTCCGTCCTCCAGTTTTTCAATCTCGATATCGCCTCCATGCTGAGCCAGATTCGGGCGCACCCGCTCATCCAAAACTTCTTCAATTTTGCTGATCTCTAATTCTCCCATGGTGGTTCCTCCTCAAAAATACAATTTTGCCCTTAAATTTAAGATATTTTACGGATCATTCCGTACATTTTATCTTTTAATTATATACCTGCATCTGTCTCTGTGTAAACAGGAAACAAATGCAGGTATTAAAATTTTCTACCGATGGCAACGTAACTCATACATGCCTTTCAGTCGAACCTATGTCATATAAAAAGTAAGTATTACTCCTCGATATGTGCGATTGCTTTTGCAAGCTGTTTCTTAGCACCTAAGTTACCCTGACGTGCGATCATGATACGCTGAGCCTGCGGAGAACCAGCACCGTGCATGGACTCTGTACGATATCCAACAGCTGCTGTACCAAGGGAAAGGTTCTCAATCAGACGAAGGATTCTCAGACGGTTCTCTGTTGTAACATCAGCAACACCTCTAAAGTATTTGTCGATGTATTTGCCAAGTTTCTCATCGCGGAAATCTTTCTCTGCCGGAGCTGTAACCATCAGACCACCTGCGATATCCTCTGCCAGACGAACGATCTCATATGGGAAACGTGTAACGTTCTGTTTACATACATTTGCAAGAAGCAGGTTGATAATATATGCACCAGACTCTGTAGCGGTACCCTCTGTAGAGCAGGCAAGACCACAGCAGTATAATGTCTCGTTTAAGTGAGTCATCTCGATGAGTTTGTCTTTTACTGCGGAGGCTTTTGCAACACCGTTGTACTCAGCAGCAACTGCTGCTGCACCGATCAGAACATCACCTACACCAACTTTACATCCGCCATAAGACTGACGATGGTAACCAGCGAAACGCTCTACTAACATTCCTGCAAATTCTGTCTCACCATTCATGAAGATACGATCGTTTGGTACGAATACGTCTTCGAAGATAACCAGTGCTTCTACACCACCGAACTCAGAGTTTCCGACATCCATCTGTGTACCTTCCAGTTTTCTTGTATCACAGGACTGACGTCCGATGATCATGAAGATACCTTCGGAATCAACCGGTACCGCAAAAGATACTGCGTAATCTTTGTCATCCGGTCCCATAGCGATGGTCGGCATAACGATTACTTCATGTGAGTTGCAGATACCTGTCTGATGTGCTTTTGCACCACGAACTACGATACCATCCGGGCGGCGCTCAACAACACGTAAGTACATATCCGGATCTTCCTGTGCGTGAGGTGCTTTGGAACGGTCACCTTTCGGATCTGTCATAGCGCCGTCTACGGTTAAATCGTTTGTTGCACAGTAGTTCATGAATTTTTTAAAGTTCTCATGGTAAGATGTACCATATTTTTTATCGATTTCATAAGTTGTGGAGAACTCTGCGTTGAACGCATCCATTCCTACACAACGCTGGAAACAGGCTGCGGTTTTCTGACCACACAGTCTCTGCATTTTTACTTTGTTTTTCAAATCTTCTGTGCTCTGATGGATATGAGTGAAACGGTTGATCTTCTCGCCTGTAAACGGAGATGTGACAACCATCAGATCCTGATACTGCGGGTCCTGAGCCAAATCATATGTCATTCTTACAGAATTTAATGACGGACGAAGAATCGGATTGTCTACCGGATTCTCTACCTTCTCACCGAACATGTAGATCTCCATGTTCATTTTGCGGATACTCTCGATGTACTGTTCACCAGTCATAAGTGCCATTTTTTGTTCCTCCCATTTTCTCGTTGATTTAATTGCATTTTTGCATCATTTTTATGTTATGATGCGATTATACACCATTATATGTATTTTTGCAATTATGCAGTTTCACAAAATATTCTGCAAGTTTAAAACAAAGACTGCTGTCTGTGCATATGTTTCTGTACAATATGCACAAACAGCAGTCCTTAGTGCTGTAAAAACGCAATTTTAACGTTTTCTCATTATTTCTTTTTCTGGCTTTTCATCAAGCCCAATTGTTCATATTTTTGCCGTTTCCGTACAAAAGTAGAACTATCCATTCCAAGGCTCGCTGCCGCCTCACGGATGTTTCCAAATCTGGAAAACGCATGGTCCAGATACCCGGCTTCAAATCTGGCAACCTCCATTTTCAGATCTACCTGATCCTGATAGCTTTCCTGCTTCTCTTCCACTTTTTCAAGACGGTCATGCATAAACAGATCCTGCGCCCGGATCACATCACCGGTGCTGATGATTGCTGCCCGCTGTACCAGATTTTTCAGTTCCTGAATATTTCCCGGCCATGGATAATCGTTCAGACACTGGTAACTTTCCCGGTCAAACTGCTTGTTCTGCCCGGTTTTATAATTGTACTGGTTCAGGAAGAAGTCAAGTAGCGGAATAATGTCCTCCCTGCGTTCCCGTAATGGAAGTACCTCCATGGAAAACAGTGAAAACTGCTGCAACAGTAAGTTATTAACACTTGCCATCTGCTCTAACTGCTGCACAGAATACTTACTGCCAGCGATCATCCGGATATTCAGTTTCTGTAAATATCCTTCTTTCATCACACAATATCCATCCCGGAGAACTGCCAGCAGATCTCCCTGAATATCTTCCGGCACAGCTGCCAGTTCTTCGATATATAAGGTTCCGCCTTCCGCACTTTCCAGCAAGCCGATCTGCGGCTCATGCTCTGCAGTTCCCGGTGTTCCAAAAAGGTAAGTCTCCAGATCATTCTTCGGTACAGCTGAAAAATTCAGGCGTAAAAACGCAGCTTCTGTTCGATCAGAATGTGCATGGATATATTTTGCCAATCGGAACTTACCACAACCGTTTTCTCCATAAAACAGTACCGGCAAATCCACCTGTGCCATTTTCCGGGCAAATTCCAGCAATTTTCTGCTCGGTTCTGCCACCGCAACCAGTTCCACATCTCCGTCCAGTTCCTTGCGCATACGCTCCAATTCCTGCATATACTGACGATTCTGCAGCTCCTTTCGCTGCAATTCCTTTCGGATGGAATAGATTTCTGTAATCTCACGAACCAGTGTCACCACCATAACCAGATTCGTTTTGTCATCGCCATCAAAAATCGGTGTACTTGTGATGACTGCCCGCTTTCCGGTTCGGAAAATCTGCTCACTGGTCACAGACTCTCCGCTTTGCAGCACAGAAAGTGTACCACTCATGGATACTACGCCGGCTTCCACCAGATCTTTCATGTTTTTCCCAATCATTTCAGATTTTCTCAGACCACTGATCAGCTCGTAACTGTGATTCAGATACACCGTATTCGCTTCCCTGTCTGTAATATAAATACCGTCATGAAAATTGTCCAAAACTGCTTCCAGATAATCTTCCACCTGGAGATTTCCGGAATCTTTTTCCTGCAAATTCATATTTTTGCTCCTTATAAAATTGCAAAAATGCATCAACTAATCTTTATAGTAAATGATTTTTTGCATTTTTACAATATGGCAGAAGCAATTTTTTCACTTTTTTAGTCAAGACTTACTGGTTTACATGCATTTTTTCAACTATTTTCCTTCTCACACCTGAACCTGCAACCTACAATTCCTGTTTCAGACAGGTTTTTATATCATCTTCAGCATTGCTGATCAGATGAAGCTGGAACGTATCCACCAGATACTGCACCACATTCGGACTTAAAAATGCCGGCAGGATCGGACCAAGGTAAATATTCTTGATCCCAAGACTTAATAACGCAAGCAAAACCGCTACCGCTTTCTGCTCATACCAGGACAGGATCAGCGACAACGGCAGACTGTTGACATCTGTATCGAAAGCATCCGCCAGTGCTGTGGCGATCCGTACCGCGGAATATGCATCGTTGCACTGTCCCACATCCAGCAGACGCGGAAGGCCTGCCACCGTTCCAAAATCAATTTTATTAAACCGGTACTTTCCACAGGCAAGCGTCAGGATCGCACAATCCTCCGGCACCAGTTCTGCAAACTCTGTATAGTAATTCCGCCCCGGTCTGGCACCGTCACAGCCGCCGATCAGGAAGAAATGTCGGATTTTTCCGTCTTTGACTGCCTGTACGATCTCTCCGGCATGGCTTAAAGTTGCTTCATGCGCAAAACCTGTCAAAAGTTCAGATGACAGATGACAACTTGGGCAATCCGACGGTTCCATTGGTTTTACATCCTGATCTTCGGAATAGCCGCCCAGTTCCAACGCCTGACGGATGATCTCACTGAAATCTTTCTCGCCGTTTGCATTTTTTCCGATATATTTGACACCGTCCCATCCAACGACATTCGTACTGTAAATACGGTCTTTGTAACTTTCCCGCGGACGCATCAGACAATTTGTTGTCATCAGAATACATCCTGGAAGATTATCGAATTGTTTCTGCTGATCCTGCCATGCTCCACCAAAGTTTCCGATGAGATGCGGATATTTTTTCAACCCTTCATAGCCGTGTCCCGGAAGCATTTCTCCATGAGTATAAATATTCACGCCGGTTCCTGCGCTTTGCTGCAACAACATTTCCAGATCATGAAAATCGTGTCCGGAAACAATAATGAAAGGGCCTGCTTTCAGCGTTGTTGATACTGCATGTGGCGTTGGATTTCCATAAGTCTGTGTATTTGCCTCATCCAGTGTCTTCATTACTGCAAGCGCCATCTCTCCGGCTTTCATAGAAAGACGGATCAATTCTTCCACCGTCATGTTATCATCCGTCACAGCCGACAATGCTTCCACATAAAAATCATCCACTGCATCACTAAAATAACCTAATTCCCGCGCCTGATGTCCATAAGCACTGATTCCTTTTAACCCATAAATGATCAGTTGGCGCAAAGAACGGATATCTTCATCCAGATCCTGATCGTACATGATTCCGGCAATTTCTGCGGTGCGCAGCACTTCACTTTTTTCCTGTGGCAAACAATAGGACATATAGATGTTTTCCGTTGCAATGCCACCGATCTTCTGACGCATTTCATCTTTGATCTTCTGTGCTTCCTTCAGAAGCTTTACATGCACTTCCGCATCAAAGTTTACATTTGTCAACGTAGTAAACAGACAGTTTTCGATAAAAGAGATCACTCCTTTATCCAGCTTTTCTCCCTGATCCTGCAGCATTTTTCCATAACAGCTGATACCTTTTAACTGAAAAATAAGCAGATCCTGCAAATTGGCAACCTCCGGTGTCTTTCCACACACGCCCTGCCTGGTACAGCCTTTTCCGTTTGCAGTCTGTTCACACTGATAGCAAAACATTTCGTATCCAAGTTCCATATGATTCTGCATGACAATTCCTCCAATCATCTTAATCCGTTTATAACCGTCCTTTTTGTCACATAAATTGTATTGCGATTAAATAATCGAACAGTTCTCACTCCATTTAAAATGCATAGTTTGCACGAATCTTATACATTTTTCCTCAAAATTGAACGCAGATATTTATTGCTTCCTGAACCACACCTTTACCTTAACAAATTTTTTAACAAAAAAACGGAACCACAGCGCTTAACTCTGTGATTCCGCTTCTCATGCTTTTTTCAATTTTTATAAAAGCATTTCTGCTCTTACTCTTATGCTTCTTCTGCTGTTCCCTCGTCAGTTGCCTCATCCTCCGGGATGCTGTTTCTGATTGCATCAACCATAACAACGATTGCTTCCGGATCTGTGTGAACGTCGATATCCGGGTTCTTAGAGATTTCAAGATCTTTGACACGGATAACGTCGCCGACTTTCATGCCTGCTACATCAACATTTACGTGGTCAACTAATGCTGCCGGTAATGCTTTGTATTCAATCTCCTCTAAGCACTCCTGCAGAGCACCTTCCAGAACTTTCTCACGGTTCTCAATTACTACTGCTGCTGTAGAATGAACTTTCTCGGTACTTACCAGTGCCTGAAAATCAATCTCATCAACACAACGTTTCATTGAATTATAATCTACCTCTTTGATCAGAACATCGTAATCCTGTCCTTCCACATTCAGCATAATCTGGCTTCCTTTGTGCTCTGTTTTCAGCAGACGTTCCACTTCCATCTTGTTCATTTTCAGCGGAACAGAACCCTCGATCTCTTTACCGAACAGGTTACCTGTTACGAATCCCTCTCTTCTGAGTTTCTTTGCTTTGACATCCATGCTTCTTTTTTCAGCTTTCAAAGTATTCATTTATCTTTTCCTCCAAAAATCTGAATTGCTTAGCAGCCTTCTACAAAGAGGTTTTGTTAAGTAGTTCCTTATTTGTTACAACGTCATTATAGCAGGTATAGCAGGAACAGATTAACCAAAATTGTAAAAATATTCGCATTATTTTTGGTAATTATTTAACTTTTCCTGTTAAAATTTAATTTTACCATTTACTACACGATAAGTTTTTCCCTGTACTTTGACCGTTCCGTTTTTGGAAAAATTAACTTTTCCATCTCTCAGATACCAGTAGCCATTCTCATTGTGGGCAATTCCACGGAAATTGAAGTTTACTTTTCCGTTTTCAATTCTCCACCAACCATTTGCATTTTTTGCTACTCCTGTGTAGCTGAAGTCTACTTTTCCTCCGCGAATATACCACCAGCCGTTCTCGTTTTTCTCTACGCTATTGCAGTTGAAGTCTACTTTACCATTGACAATTCTCCACCAACCGTTTGCATTCTTTGCAACTCCCGTGTAGCTGAAGTCTACTTTTCCTCCACGGATGTACCACCAGCCGTTTTCGTTTTTCTCTACGCTGTTGCAGTTGAAATCTACCTTACCATTAACGATTCTCCACCAGCCATTTGCATTTTTCGCTATTCCTGTGTAATTAAAGTCTACTTTTCCTCCACGGATATACCACCAGCCGTTTTTGTTTTTCGCTACGGTAGTTACATTTGTTGCAATCTTGTTATCTTTGTAGTAGTACCAGTTTCCATCTGCATCTTTCTCATCAGAAAGTCCGTCTTTGTGTACCGGCTTTGGTTCTGGTGTAGGTGTCGGTTCTGCTTTCTTGTCAGCATCTTTTGCATCGGAAAACACTTTGTCCTGAAAAGTTTCTGCTGCATTCTGTGCCTCTGCTACTTCTTCAGTCGTTGTTGCTGCATTGATTGCTTCCTTTGCTGCTGCTACTGCAGATTCAACGTCTGCTTCGTATACAGCTTTCTGATCTGCACTTAAGTTTGCCAGTTTTTCAATTTCTGCTGTGATAGCGGTAGCTTTGTCAGTTACTGCTTTCACGGCTTCTTCTTTGGCATTTTCTAATGTAAAATCTCTGATCTCTACATCAAATGTAGCTGTCTGTCCTGCATATTTTACAGTAACTGTCTGTTTCTCTGTTACTTTACTGCTGTCAAAACCAGTTATGATCACTTTTGACAGATTGACGGTTCCTTCTGTTCCATCTTCATAGGAAGCGGTAACTGTCATACCGGTTGTATCAAGTGATTCTCCCAGATCATATACTGTCTTTGTCGGTGCACTTACTTTGATTCCGGAAACGGCTACTGTCTTTGTACTTACCAGTGCCGGAGCCATATTTTCTGCATTTGCGTAAGATGCTGCACCTTCTTTACTTACAAAGAAAATACGATTTGCTCTATCGACTGATTTACCAGCCATATTTACAACCAGTGTAATACTGTCCTGTCCGGCTGCTTTTGCTGCCGCAACAAATGAAGTAACATCTGCTGTTGCTACCGTACCATTTGGTGTACTGATCTGTCCCGGATCATTACTTACAACAGTTCCAAGATTAAATTCTTCTGAAGTAATTACCCCATTTGCATCCAAAATTGCCGGTTTATTTTTCCAGTTCAGAGTATCTTCTGTCCAGTCTGTATTTTCTGCCATGGCAATCTGAAGCTGTGCATCCAGATTAGCTGCTTCACTGTAACGTACCCCCAGTAAAGTCATCTGTAATTTTACACGGTCAATCTGTGAAAGATCAATCTGTGACACGTCAAATTTCAGATATGTAACTTTATTATCACTTCCACTTGCTGTTCCCAATGTTCCTTTAGAATCTGTTCCATAGGAAGTACGCAGGAAATTCTTTGCGCCAAAATCTGCTGACTGATCTCCGCTCCAGCTGCCTGCAAATGTATCCTGTGACACAACAGTTCTGGATACTTCAGAATCTTTTCCAATAACTTTTTTCACTGTTGCACGGATGACAGGAGCAGCTTCTTTCTCTGCATCCAGTTTTGCTGCACCTTCGGTACTTGCAAATGCCAGTTCATAACCGTTTTCATCACATATTGCCAGAGAAAGTGTATTTTCCGAATTCTCCATATTTTTGATGAACTCTGTCACATCTACGATTGCCTTTGTTCCATCGTAGTTTGAAGCAGTAATACCAATATTATTTTTTACTTCACTGTTTTTATCAACCTGAAATGCTTCTGAATATGCAACATTTTCTGTATCCCACTCCGGATGTGTATTCCATGTTACTGTCTTTGCATCCCATTCTCCGGACACAGGAACAACCATCAGCCGATCTGTTCCAGTTGCACTGCTACTGCGTCGATTGATTAATGTCAGCTCCAGTTCTGCCTTCTCCAGATTCTTAATATTTTTCTTCAAATCGGATACATCGAATTTTAATACGCTGATTTTTGCATCATTTCCATCAGAAGTACTTGTTATCTTTTCGCCAAACAGTCCATAATTTTCCAGATCAGAAATTGCTTTTCCCATTCGACACACACGCAGATACTCATTATCTGAATATGTATTGTTCTTTTCTGATTTCCATCCAGCCAGATAGGTATCTTCTGCTGCTGCAATATTCACAGCCTTTACGATGCCTTCTTCAATATTAATCGTAACGATTTTCTGTGTAGAAGCACCATACTCGTCCACTGCTTTAAATGTAATTTCTTTCCGTCCACTGTCACTATCAGAGGTTTCCCATGTAAATGTGCCAGTTTCAGCATCAAATGATGCACCTTTCGGAAGTGCGCTGACAACCGATAAGGCCACGTTATACTCTTCCGGATCAGTTGCTTTTACCTGGAAAGAAACAGTTTCTCCTGCTTTCACATTAAATGGCTCGTTATCCAGATTTTCAAATACCGGTGCCGCATTTTTCTTAATATTTTCACCGTTTGCAAGGAATGTAAAGTTTTTCACGCTGTCTGCAACGGTCAGATCAACCTGTGAATCATACTCTACCAGTTCTCCGCCCAGATACAGATTATCAATTGTTACATTGTCAATGCTTTTGAATGAAAACGGTGTGTCTGCATCTTTAAACCAGCAATCCTTAAACGTAACACTCTTTGGATTAAAATTATTCAGGTCGCTTCCATTTGGAATGTTTGCAGCATTGTTTCCATTATTTGCGGTAAAGGAACAATTATTAAATGTCAGATTTTCATAATTAGGATTACATCCACTTGTACCGTTCTGAATACTCAGGGCACCACCGCCGCCATTCACTCCATAACCGGTAACATGCAATGTATTGACATTATTAAATGTGTAATCACGCATCTGATAGCTTCCGCCATCTGCTTTAAAACGTGTATTATGTCCCAGACGGATTGCATTGGCAAAAGTACTCCAGCCCAGTGTATTGCTGATATTTACATCTGTTGTATCGTCTATATCCCACTGCAGTCTGTCTTTGTTGTAAATTGCCGCTGCTGCTGCAATGTTCTGATCTTCCACAGACAGATTATTTAAATCTTTGTTTTTCAGACGTCTCTGCGGGAATTCATTACTCGGATTATAGTGTCCGGATGCAAAGGTATCATCGTTGCCCATGGTAATTGCACCGTTTAAGTGAATTCCCTGACCACTTGTCAGATCCAGGCCATCCACCCAGGAATGCTGAAATGGGCTCAGACCTTTGATGTTATTATAGTTGATGTTTTTTACCGTGTGGCATTCCCAGTTCCACTGTTTTACATCTCTGACATAAGTATCATTGAATGTAATATTCTGAGAACGAACTACCATACTTCCACCCTGATGAGGGCCCAATTCTGCATGGCATTTGTCCCAGCTGTAGTTATAAGTTCCCTGACCATCAATAATGCCTCTTCCGGAAACAGTAATATTGGATGAATCCCAGATGCCGATTGCTGGTTCCATCGCCTGTGTACACTCCTGCAGACGGTTTACAAGCAATGCATCTTCATCCAGATAAATGTTCAGCTTTCCGTCTTCTCCATCTCCGTCCCAGTTTTTAATGGACAGACCGGACCAGAGATATGTACCTGCCGGGAAATAAATCGTATCCAGTATATCACTGTTTTTCACTTCTTCCAGTGCTGCCTGAAATGCTTCTGATACATCATTTTTCTGACGGACACGTTTATTCGGGAACATGACCTCTTTTGTATCATAAGCCACATATTTTCCTTCCCCATAGGACCAGGTGTACTCTTTTCCATCATTCATAGATGTATCTGTAACCGTACCTGCCTCTGTGCAAACTTCGCCTACGGTATCCATAATTGGATGATCCTGCAGATATTTTTCTGCAAAATTCTTAAAGTTCAGTACATTTGCCGCTGTCACATCCGGTTTATCTGTTTCTGTCGCATCATTGATAATTGCAAGCTGAGGTTTACCATTAGTATCATTGATGCTGCCATTGATATTTACAATACAGTAACGTAATCCCGCTGACATTTTAAATTTTACAGTTTTCTTATCTGCACTGATTTCAAAGGAATCTTCCGGATAATATCTTTCTGGTGATACATAGATACTGTCAATAGTTGACCCATCTTTCATGGTTATCTCAAAAACCGGTTCTGCATCATCGGAAGAAAATCTTGCGATGTCCATATGATAATAACTTCCCGGATCTGTCTGTTTCTGATATTTGTAAACAGAAACCGGTGTTCCGTTTACTTTTAACTCATACTTTGTAGACTCCTGATACTGTGCGGATTTCAGCACGTCAGAATTTGCTACGATTGCAGACTCATCCACATCTGGCGTTGTCGGATCATCTCCGGTTTTTCCATAATCGTGGATGTTTCCCCCTGTTTTATCCTGTACCTGTATCTGCTCTGCTGCCTGTCCGTTTTCCACGGCAAATGCCGGAATCGGATACAGAGTGACTGCCATTGCCGCAGCCATAGAAAATGCCATTGCTCTTAACCCTGTTTTCTTTGAATATCTCTTACGATTTTTATTCATGGTTCTCCTCCTTTTTCTTAACTCATACGGCTTTTCTCCTCCGCCTATACTGTCTATACCCCAAATATAGAACTTTCTTCTTTCGGTAAAATCACTTTCCTGTTCCTCTTTTCACCATCCTTTCAACACGGAAATGTTATAATTCATCGGATTATCAATTTCTTTTCCCGATTGTTTGCGCCATTCTCTTGGTGTCGTTCCGACAAATTTACGGAAATTTCTTATAAATGCACTGTCTGTCCGGAATCCTGCCTGGATTCCCACATCACCGATACTGCAATCCGTATAACGAAGCAGCTCACATGCTTTTTTTACCCGAAGCAGGTTGATATACTCTCCCGGTGTGATTTTCATATATTCGCTGAACTTTCTCCGGAAATGTGTCTCGCTTAAATGGCTGAGCTGCGTCAAGTCCTCAATGCGGATTTCTTCTTTATAATTTGCATCCATGTACTCCACGGTTTTTAAAATGTCTGCCAGATATCGATTGTGATACGTCATCGGTTCCTGTTCCCGGTCTCCCGGATTAAACCGAACGATCATTAAAATCAGGGACAACAATTCTCCATTTACAGCATCCGCATAAAACTCTTTCTTTTCCCGCAGTTCATCCAGCAGGATCAACATCTGCTTTCCAACTTTCAGATCCATCTCTTTTGTGATCACAAACATTCGACTGTGCAGCCGTGCAATTAATTTCTCTGCCATCCGACCTCTATTGAGAAACTGCTCTTTCAGGAATTTTTCACTGTCCACATACAGATATTCCCACTTTTGCAGATTACTATCCTCTCCTTCCGTCCGGTGTGGAAAGTTTCTCGGAATTACTATAACGGTTCCCGCCCGATACGGTACAAGTTGATCTCCAAGATGCATGATACCTTTTCCCGAATAGCAATATCCAAGTTCCAGATAATTGTGAAAATGCATGGGATCTGCTCCATAGCGGGTAATCCATTTTTCTCCAAGCAGCGGCAAAACCGGCATTCCCTGTGGTATTTCATAATAGCGAAATTCCACATTTTCTTTTTCCAGATGATTCTTCATAATTCCTCCAAAGACGAATACCTGTCTCTCATTCGCTTTCCATTTGCTGCTCACAAATATTCGTTTTCATCTTCAGCATTTACATAATCTGATTGTAACAACTCTGATTTTTTATTATACTTCTATCCCACACAGTTTTTTACGTTTTCTTCCATTTTCTGTTCTGTGTTTCTTTCTGGTTTTATTATATTCCATGGAATATGCACAATTTAAGAGGACTTTTTTTGTATTTTCTGCCATTTTTCAAACAAAAAAAGCACATGGAAGTTTGCATTTTCTTCCATGTACTTTCAGAAATTACCTGTCTGTTTTAATTTTTACCCGTTGTATTCTTCCATGTCCTCTTTTTTCGGGAATTTCAGCGTAATGGTAGTTCCGATTCCCGGTGCACTGATGCAGGTTACCTCTGCATTTTTCTCATAAAAAATCATCAAACGTGTTTTTACATTGGATAAACCGTAGTGTGTCTTACCGTCATCCGACGACATCTCATCCAGCCTTTTGGGATCCATACCCACGCCATCATCCTGCACTTGAAGGATAATTTCATCTCCCTCTAATCTTCCGGAAAGGCGTACCATTCCACGTCCGCCGTCTTTTTCATCAATCCCATGACTGACTGCGTTTTCCAGAAGTGGCTGCAACGTAATCTTCGGAATCAGATATGGAAAAACGGCTTCGTCAACCTCCAATAAAAACTGTAGTTTTTTCTTTTTTCGCATTACCTGAATTTCCATATATGCCTGACACATCCGGATTTCCTCACCAATAGTAATGATATACGCACCACGGCTCAAAACCATCCGGTAAAAGCGGGACATGGCAGACAGTACGCTTCGGATATTGTCTGTCTCACCTTTTACTGCCATCCAGTTCATCATGTCCAGCGTATTATACAAAAAGTGCGGACTGATCTGCGCCTGCAAAGCATAAAGCTGTGCCTCTGATTTTTCTTTACCAAGCACATACTGTTCCTCCAGCAAATGTTGAATCTGCTCCACCATTTTGTTGTAACGCTGCGTCAATCTGCCAAGTTCGTCTCTGCATTCCGGCACTGAAATTGGTTCCAATATGCCCTGATCTACCGCTTCCATGCTAGTATCCAACTTGCGGATACGTTCCAGAAACGGTCTGGCTCCAAACTGCAGCAACACGAAGGAAATCCCACAGACTACAACATAAAAAATGAACATTTCCCGGATGATTTTTCCTGATTTCTGCATCAGAATGTACCGCGGGACAATGGAGACCAGTGCTATACCGCCTTCTTCCAGCTTTTTATTGCGCACAAGCCACGCACCATTTTCCATATGAGTATCAGCGGATGTCCCATCCAATTTTGGCAGACGTTCCTCCGATATTTTTTTGCTCCCACCAGATAAAAGTATCGTATCGTTTTCATCCAGCAGATACAACGTCTGCTGATCCATCATTCCATTCATACTGTTTCTAACGGCATCCACCGGAATCATGACTGCTACGATTCCAAGCAGTTCTGAATACTGTTCTGTATTCCAGAGTGGCCGAAAGTTTGCCAGATATCTTTTCTTCTGTCCATAACGGTTCTTTTCGTGTACAATCCTCCAGGAAGCCCCTGCTGTTTTTTCCAGATTTCCAGCATCCACATTCCATTTAGTCAGATCATTTAACGGTCGATAGCAGGCATTTCCGCTTTGTGAAATCAAAAATTTTTCTGGAATATAATATAAAATAGAAATATCATCGGAACTCAATTCCAGCTGATAGGTATAATCCGACAACGCATCAAATTTCTGCAATTCCTGCACCAGATCGTCGCTGCCATCGCTGCGCAAAGCATCGCCTACCAGATCCGACACCGTAACCAGCGAACCGATACGTCCAATACGATCCTGAATATTATCCATAGTCTGTTCCGTCCGGTCAAAGTTCTTATCCATGGTGTAGCGCTGCATCTGACTGGAATTTTGCACCATTCGATACAGCGTAATGCCAAAAATGACCGTGATCGGCAGAATACCGATTCCGAAAAAGAGCAACAGTAGCTTCTTTGACAGTTTCCAATGATAAAAAAATGACAGTTTACGTTGTTCCTTTTGTTTCATAACGTTTCTCCATCATCTTTCTATAATCCGTCGGAGACATTTTCCGGTTTTCCCGGAATGCTTTTGCAAAATAGTTTCCGTTGGAATAACCACATTTTGCTGCGATCTCATCCACCGTCTCATAAGTCTGCGCCAGCAATTGCTCCGCACGTTCCATACGCATCTCACTGATATACTGCTTGATGGTCATGCCAAGTTCCTGTTTAAAAAGCTGATTCAAATATGTCGCTGACAACCCAAAATGATCTGAGATCATCTGACCGCCAAGGGCACTGTCAGACAGATGCCGGCTGCAATAGGTACGGATATCACTGACCACCCGGCTGCATCCTTTCTGTTTCTCCAGACACTGTTCCATTCCCTGCAGCAACTGATAAAACCGTTTTTTCAGCTCCTGAATGTGCCTGCTGCCTGACAAATATTCCATATAATGCTCCACTGCCTCCAGTCCTGCATTTTTCAGGCTTTCCGGATAATCCTTCAAAATCTGACTGGCAAAGGTTTTTGTCAGTGAAATAAGCTGTGCACCTTCCGGTATTACATCCTTCTGCGCGCAAAATTGTTCCAGCTGCTCCCAATACCAGTCACGGACACGCCACGGATTTTCCCGGTAAGTCTGAAGAAACACCTGATAAATTCCCGGATCGATAAATTCGTGTTTTACCAGACGCTGCAACTCCAGATAATGTACTTCCGGCTGAAAAAATCCCTGCTCCATGGCAAATTGTGCCATGCGGCTGCTGTTGTACACCTCTGATAACCGCTCCACAAAATATCCCACCGCAACGGTATACTCCGGGTATTTTGCCACAAACTGATGCAGCTTACGGCGAATCTCCTGCTGCCGCTTTGCTCCGCATGCCACAACTGCAACGGAAGTAGTAGCAGCCTCTGATTCCGGCATCAAATCCAGCAACAGGAAATCCGTACTGTCTGCCAGATATTGTTCCAGCTGCTCCCTGCACTGCTCCAACTCTGTCATTTCATTCTCAAATCGGATTTCTACACACAGATATTTCTCATCTCTGGCACATACAAATCCGCAATTCTGGCAGATTTCTTCCAACAGTTCTTCCGCTATGTTTTTCTGCTGTAATAAGTGCAAAAATCTTGTCTTCTGATAGGAAATATTTTCTTTCTGCAATTGTACTGTTTCCTGCTGTCTGCGGATTTTTCCTACTGCTTTTTCCAATGCCTCCAAAACTGCCTCCGGCTGAATCGGTTTTTCAATAAAAGCCACCGCCGACAGATCAATGGCATCCTTTAGATACTTTGTCTGCATATATCCCGTGATAAATATAATCTTGCACTCCGGCACCAAACGAATTGCTTCTTTGCAAAAATCAATGCCATTTTTCTGCGGCATACGAATGTCTGTAATGATCAGATCCGGCAGATACCATGACACGGTGTGCAGAGCCTCTTTGCCATTTTCTGCCTGCATTACTTCTTCGATTCCATATAATTCCCATGGAATGTTCTCCGCAAGTCCTTCCCTTGTATACACATCATCGTCCACAATCAAAAGCTTCATGATCGTTCCTCCCAATACTGATCCAGCTGTTGCTGCAAAATATCCAGATATTCCTGCAATCCTGCCTCGTACAGCTTGTCAATTGCCGTCTGATAATCTGCATCAATATCATCCGACACGCCACAACATAACGGCAGCAGATAGTCCTTGCGTACTTCCTCCAGCCGACTTTCAATCGCCTTTAATCCATCATCTTCCCAGGTAAAATCAATGAGCGGATTGTCCGGTGCAGTTTTTTCTACTTCCTGCTGCCGCTTTTGCAAATCTGTATATACCTGTGCCCACTGCTTATACTCAATATATTTCGGCAGCTCCAGCGTATGATCCGGGCTTCCTACCCAATAGGAAAAAGCGTCTTTACTTGCAATTTCTTCATGTGAGATCTCACCGTCTTTTTTTTGATAATGAATCCCTTCCACCCCATAAGATATCAGGTTATAGAAATCCTGATCTGTATGCAGTTTTTCCAGAATCTTTACTGCCATTTCCGGATTCTGGCACTTCGCAGACACGGAAATACAGGACAATTCCTTTCCACTTCTTGTTTTTGTGATATTTCCACTGTACAGATCATAATCGAAAAATCCATATTCCCACTCCGGATGCTTTTCATACAAAACTGGTACATAGGTATTATTTACAGACCAAATCGGTGCATTTGTCTCACACGGTTTTTCATCCCCAAGCAACATTTCAAGAGCCGTCATACCCTCATTATCTGAGGAAGCTAAAATACCAGAATTCAGGATTCCATCCTGATACCACTGATGCACCACATCCAGAATCTGTCGAAATTCCTCTGTCTCAAAACGGCTCACCACGGTTTTCCCATCTGTGGCATCCACCACCGCATACGGCATGGTATGAATTGATTCAATCTCCTGATATTCTTTGTTAAAAATCGGCCACAGAGCAGTCCATACCCGATTATCTGTAATCAATGAAGCGTTTTCATACCTTGGATCAGCTTTCGCGGCATACAGATAATTCTGCATACTCTCGAAATCTGTCACTTCCGGAAGATTCCAGTCCTTCAATAAATCACTTCGATAAAAAAATCCACCACCGGTATCACTGATGGAATCTGACTTAAACTGCGGAATTCCATACAAGCCACCGTTCCACTCCAAATTGGTCAGGAAATCCGCCCGATAATCCTCATAATGTGAAAACAGATCCGGCACCAAATCACGATATTGATTCAGATTCAAAAATGCACCTTTTGCTGCCTGCTGATAATAATCCGAAAAATTACCATTTGAGATAAAATCATACTCACCGGAAGCAATCGCCATATTGATCTGTGAACGTTCATCTCCCCATGGAATATAGTCAAACCGCAGATGACATCCCAGTTCTTCAGTCATATCATCCAATTCTTCGTAAAATTCATCCATTCCATTTTCCGGCATAGTTCCAACAGTGATCGCCCTCAAGGTCACATATGTATCCGCTTTTGCTTCGGAATCTGCCTCCTGTTTCGTCGCAGTTCCACATCCGCTCAGACTTAATGCTGATATGGTACTAAATAACGCCAGATATCCAGCTGCCTTTTTCATCGTTACTGCTCTCCCCTGATTTTCCTTTTTCTGCCAATTCCAAAATCCCCTATGCATATTTGCTGTAAAATGTGCATAAGGCAACGCACGATATACTATATACTTCTCCTGCACATCGCAGAATCCTTATCTAACGCAAGATCTACTGCATTATTATAGAAATCAATACCGAAATACCAAGTACCGCACCCAGAATGATCAGTGTTCCATACCAGGTATTGAGTTTTAATTTTCCAAGACGAACATCCCATCCTTCATTCTCGATAAATTCTGCATGAAATCCATGCTCCGGATTCTGAACATTCGCATTGATCTCCTCTGCTGTCATATTTCCAATAGATTCGCGCTGCTGCTGTTTTTCCAGTTTTTCATAATGCTCTACAATCATATCTGCAACTTTCGCCGGATCACCCAGTTTCCGCATAACTTGCTCCATAGTCTTTCCACCGGCTACCTGCTCCTGAATGTAATCCTCGTAAATGTGCATCTGATCGGTGATCTGATCGTCACTTAAGCGACCTTCTAACTGCAATTTTAAGATATATAAAAAATCGTCCATTTATTCTATCTCCTTCATCGTCATAGTATTTCTTTTCATTATGATATTTTGCTGCCTTAGAAATTTACTTTTCTCGTGTTGTAATATTTCTTATATCAGAAATTTGCATTTTTCCATTTTTTTGTCACATGAAATAATTATACCGCATATAAAAAGAGACTGCAAAATCTAATTTCGGTGCATCTATCAAACTTTGCAATCTCTTTCCTTATTTTCTGTTTTCTTTTTTTATATTTTTCTTATCACAAAATATGCATCCTGTAATACCCATCCTGCTTTTCCTGAAAAATATTTGTCTGTAGTCATATATCAGGAATCCGCCTCCACGTAATATAACGTGTTCGTATCTGTATCATAAATCGCAATACTGAAATTAAACGATAAACGATCCAGGATCTGCTCATCACTGTGCTGCTGTTCTGACTCCGCCTGCCGATCCACAAAATAATAATATCCGTGTTCTACTCTTGGCAGCTGTTCTTCTGAAAAAGAAACATATGGGCCAACAAGCGTTACCGATAATCCCTCCTCATATGTAACACCATAAAGCAATGCTTCCAGATTTTCTGTCAAAGGAAATGGCTTCCAGGCAAAATCTGCCTGAATCTGTTTTAATAAAGAATCATCTGCAAACGTCCATGTCTGCAAAGAATCTCCATCCCCATGAGAACCAGTATGGGTATCTACATTTTCAATCAGAGTTCCCTGCGCCAACGCAAGATCCAGTGTCTTCGAAATCCGCGCCATCTCAACAGTATTTGTCAATTGGTGATTTCCTGATGCCCCCAAAAGCAATGACAACATGATAACCCAAAACATTTTCATCGGCTTTTCCCCTTTCGCATTTCCCAAAAAATTTACGTCGAACGCACGTAAGACCTGGTGCGTGATTCTGGTCAGAGTAAACTGTGACATATTCTTTTCAGAATCTCTGCACTCTACACTTCGGTTTTTAAACGCAGAATAAGCATTCCCCCGCTTCAAGTGCATAGAGCACTAATCGGTGGGTAAGTGGGATGCTTATGTCAGTGGGAGTTAAAAGCTCCCACTGACAGGTCGCAAAGCGAC
>ENA-ORTJ01000698-ORTJ01000698.1-human-gut-metagenome-genome-assembly--contig:-NODE-698-length-27344-cov-3.688226_pt1 | contig 27344 bp, 29 predicted proteins | sample MGYA00242069_ERZ509187 | MGnify/ENA primary metagenome ERZ509187 (study PRJEB26280, sample SAMEA2338779) | human gut metagenome | biome: human gut; feature: human-associated habitat; material: faeces... | reverse complement strand
GGTTTTACCAGACTGGATTCCCACCAGTTATATATTTGGCACCGAACTGGCGCACACTCCTTTTCTTTATTATACACATTAATTGCTTGCGTTCGCAAGCAATTAATATTGTTATTGTAATATATGGTATAAATTTTCACAAACATGTCTTATTATATTAGTTAATTCAGCTAAAAAATGTCAAAAAAAGAAATCCTGAAACCATGTTGAAATACATGATTATCGGATTCCTTTTTCTGTAGTTGAAATCAGCACTCTATTGCCACTTTAATTACACCATCTCTTTTATTTTCAAATAAATCATACCCTTGGGCAATTCTACTAAGAGAATATGTATGTGTGATCAAAGGCTCTGTGTTGATCTTACCTTGTGCAATCAATTGTAAAGTCTTTTCACAATCACAACCATCAACACCACCTGTTTTGAAGATCAAGTTTTTTCCATACATGTCTGGAAGTGGCAAGATTTGTGGTTCATCATATAAAGCTACGATTGTCACAATCGCATTTGGTCTTGCACATTGCCATGCAAGCTGAAAAGTAGATGGTACACCAGCAACTTCAAGAACAACATCCGCTCCACCATGATCACTATTTTCTAGTACAAAGTCTTTGCACTCTTCTGGAGTTACTGTTAAAACTTCTGGATAATGCTCATGGATAAATTCAATGCGATTTTCATCTTTTTCACACATGATTATTCTTTTTGGCTTTTGAAGCATCACACACAATAAAGTACAAATACCTGTAGGACCTGCACCAATAATCAACACAGTATCGTCTTCTTTGATTTCAGAAATACGAGTTGCCCAATATCCTGTAGCTAGTACATCCCCAACAAATAAAGCCTGTCGATCACTAACTTGTTCAGGAATTTTATTCAATCCTTGATCTGCAAAAGGAACACGCACATATTCAGCTTGTCCACCATCAATACGACAGCCAAGAGCCCATCCTCCATTATCATCCGTACAATTATTCACAAATCCATTCTTGCAGAAAAAACATTCTCCACAATATGTTTCCACATTCACCGTGACACGATCTCCAGGTTTTACATGTGTTACTTTATTTCCTACTTCTTCTACAATCCCAACCATTTCATGACCAACGGTAATACCAGGCACGGCACGAGGAACACTTCCATGTTTAATATGCAGATCACTTGAACAAATGCTCGCAAGTGTTACTTTTACAATCGCATCCCTTTCATGAAGAAGTATCGGTTTTGGTTTCTCTATCAACGCAAATTTCCCTTTTTCTAAATAAGTATATGTCAACATGTGTATTTACTCCATTTCTATTCTTTTTTAGTAAAGATTTACCAATTTTCAGATAACTGTAATCCAGTTTCTATAGCCTGTTGCACTTTCTCTTTAACTTCAGAAACATAGTCCATGTTTTGTGCAGCTATCACATCCATAGGACCAATCCCCCATAGCCAGCTAAGAGCCTTTAAATAAGGTGTGGCCAGTTTTAATGGATCGCCAGTCGAAATATCCATACCACGTGTAATGATATATAACAATTTCTCTGTCTTACAATTACTGTAACAAGTTTTATCATCACTTTTAAAAGTTACATTATATATTGAACATAATTCCAAAAAATTCTTAAGTGCAGACAGCTAGGACATATCCTAAAACAGGACGGCTATAACTATTCGATCAGCATGACGAATCGTATTTGCCTTTTGTATCTTATACAGGCTTAAATTTTATTTATTCTCTTTTACTACTTGACAAGGATTCCCATAAGCAATGACATTATCAGGAATATTCTTTGTCACAACACTTCCTGCTCCTATCACTACATTATTTCCAATCGTAACACCTGGCATGATAATGGCTCCACCACCAATCCATACATTATCACCAATAATTACAGGTGCGGTTTGTGTTTTACAAAATTCAAATGAACTATCTTCTTTAGGTTCTCCAAAACGCTCAATCGCATTTGTTGGGTGAAATGCAGTATAAGTATATATTTGTACATTTGGTGCAATTAAAGCATTATCTCCAATACGAATAATATTATCATCTAAAAAAGTACAATTCATATTTACTTCGCAGTTATTTCCAAAATAAATATTATTCCCGTAATCAACATAAAAAGGTGATGTAATCCATAAATTTTTACCTTTACCACCAAGAAGTTCGGTTAAAATTCTTTCCTTTTCTTTCGCATCTGCAGAATCAGTGTTATTATAATCTCTTGCTAAATCTTTTGCCTTGTGCCATTGTGTTAATAATTCAACATCTCCACAATCATACAATTCTCCTGCCTACATTTTTTCTCTTTCAGTCATAATTACCTCCATAAATTCCGATTTATCGTTCTCTTTGTATCAAATTATATCCCCTGGTAACATATCAATATCAACTCCATCATTTAGAATCATGAGCCATTTCAATTTATTCAATCTTGAACAATGAAATTTTATTTTTTGCTTTTTTTTAACCCATTCGAAAAGCAAGATATCATAAAATTACCAACAGTCTAGTTGCCAAATTAGATAATATCTATCCTAGTGCACCACCCCCACAACACCTAATCTACTTCCTAACTCTCTGACAGTTTTCACAATGAATGCTTTTCAATATAAGAAATACGGACTCTCCTGAGCTATTGCCTAATCTTAGAAAAGCCCGTAAATACACTACTTTTTGCTATTTATTACTCTTCTTGACATCAAGCAGAGCATCTCAACATGGTTTAATATGATAAGCTGAATTTTTTTACTATTTTTGCAAGCAAGAAAATATATCTATTTTTCAACGGAAGCTAAGAGTTAAATTACAACTGTACATTTCAAAATTGCATGATCTGGAAATGGAGTTGGAACAGAATCATACATATTATTTCCTGTTTTATCTTTTCCTAAATACACTTGAAAATCACGATTCCACTTGTATATATTTTTATCATTTTCCACAAAATCGCGATCATATGGAAATAAAGTGAAATTTTTTTCTTTGATACCTTTTAGCAAAAAGTGATCTTCTGGAAATTCATACTTAGGATCTTTAGGTTTTTCTTCATAAATACTTGAACCATTTGGCGTTTTAACACTAAAATTATTGTTTTTACAAATTTGATAAACTTCATTTAAACACCAGATTTTATTGTCATATCCTCTTCTATAGTTATTAAAATCTCCACAAACAATAACTGTCTCTTCATCCTCTGCAACTGACATAATGCGCTCTAACTCTTGACGCTTTATATCGTTCCCTACTGAAGCATGTATTCTTATACAAATAAATAAAAATTCTTTATGATTTTCCTTGTCTTTACATTTAACTTCGAGATAGTCTGGAATTCCCTGAGTACTAGGATAATATGTTTTTGCATATATCACATCTAATTTACTAATATTAATTGCAATAATAACGTCATTTTGTCTTGCCGTATTATTTGATGTTTCAAAAATAGCATAATTTGAATTAAATGATGTTGTTTTAACTTCATTCCAATTATTTCCTTTATATACCTCTGTTAACGCAATTATATCTGCAGCTTCATGAGTTATCACATCTGCAATCCAATTTGGCATATTTTTATGTGAATAATTCATACGCTGATTAATATTCCATTCTATGATTTTTAAATTCATTACAAGACCCCCGTTTTTGTCTATTCTGTCAATATAATCTCTAATAATTATTAAAAAACTATCTTAATATATTCCGCATTACTAAAAAATATTTTTAGAGTTGAGTAGACATTTTTTATCATTTACGAATTCAGTAAATGATAACCTTTTCTCCGTCATCAAACACAACGTCTCAACGTGGCTCGATACGTGCTGATTGATGTTGCAATATCGGAACATATCGCCCCTTTTTGAGCCGATTTTCGATTGTTCTCGGAAACATATCAATCGGCACATTTTGCCCTTATTCAATCCGCAACCTAAACTCTTCTAGTTGTCGGAAACATATCGAGTTTTTTTAGTTGCTACTATATATAAGCAGCATATGAGCCGCCACTGCCTCAAGCTGAGACTAGCCTTTTAGGGAATTGGTCATCGTAGAACTATTTCCACATAGAAGGCATCGTCTCAACCTTATTATTTAGGGCTTACCGTGGCAAAATTTATATTTCTTTCCGCTACCACATGGACACGGTTCATTGCGTTCAATTTTCTTAGGCCAGTTTGCTCGCTCTTGAACCATGAGAGGTATTTTACCATCATACATGAGGGCAAGTTCTCTCAAACGGTATAGATATTCCGAAATTCCTAATATACCTTGGAACATATGCATAGATTCATTTTCAAACTGAAGAAGGTATTCAGTTTTCTTTTTTGTTCTGTCTTTCGGATTAGGAATATAAGTAATCAGCTGGTCTACTGAATTATATTCAACATCATTATGACCAATGGCATTTCTCAATTTCGCATTCACGAGGATTTTCAAAAAGCCTGTGTAAACTTCAGAGTCTAAACAGAAATGATATCTTGATGCTTTTGTGAGTTTAATATAGTCCTCCAAAGAATTTACATTCTTCTCTATCGGATTCATAGCATTGATATCAGACCTGTATTTAATATTATTGAGAGCTACAGGTATAATCATTAAATTGCCTAACGATTCATAAACATCCATATAAAACTGCTTTACGCTATCAAAGCTGCTCGTTGTTGAACCCTCATGTTCAAAATCAAAAGAATTATCTATGCAATATTGTAATGCCAATGCAGGTATAAGTCTTTGATATACGGCCATAAACTCATCATAAACCTTGTAAATTAGTTCCTGCAATTCTTCAAGGTGGAAGCCATCATGAGAATTAAGGAAATCAATCAAACTCTTCATTTGTGCGGAATCCATTTTCATAACTCCTGCACTAAACGAAAGGTCATTAAGGATATCTTTTCTTAATGATGAATAAAGGCCATGCACCTCAATCATATGGACGGCTCTTAACGTTTCAGATTCATCTCTGCATTGAAAGAACTGACCAGAAAACTCCTTTTGAATTTCTTGAGTAAGATATTCGCTATTGTTTTGGGCTAATGTTAGAATTCTCTTATAACTCTTCCATTTTTGGGCTGTTGCATTCAGCCTAGACACATCTTGTCCAAATTCCTCATAAGAGTCATCCGTTCTCATACAATTCATATATCGAATAAACGGTGTAATCACTAACCCATCTAATTCTGCTGTTTTTCCTTGTTTTACAGTAGGAAACTCTCCGGAGCACTCAACGATATAATCAGCATCTTCATCTTGAACATCATCTGCATTATCGAATGAAAAGTTTAACCCCGGATGCTCCTGTCCTATCTTTACACTACCAGATAGTGAGGTTCCACATTTACCACACGCAACTTCTATCGGATGTTCTTCTTGCCAGCCAACTTGCAAGCGGACTCTAGTGATGCTTCCGCAAACTTGGCATTTAATAAAGGTATTAAAAACCATGAAACCTACCTCCTTTCGCTAGATTACTTAAACATATCATCGTTCCAAACGAGTTTTACCAATTCAACAAGTACTGCTATTCTCTCAGTAATCTCGTATTTGCCAAATGATGTATAAGCTTTAAATCCAAGATTATTATCCGCAATAAACTTCTTGAATTTTGGATTATTCTGGTACGCCAAATCACCAAGCGATTCAGTATAGATATTGCCTTCGTTAGAGCAATATTTCTTCAGTTTATAATCATACTTTGCATCATTTAAGCTGGCATTGATGCTCTTATGAAGAAGCAATAATGCACCGATACTATTTCTCCAACGTCTGAAATCATCTTGGTCAGAATACTCTGCAGTAAACCATTCATAATGGTCTGTAATAATATGCTCAATCTCAAACGGATTCTTTGTTTGAGTGTTCATGTAATTACAGTAGTTTGATGCAACACCAGTCTGTTCCTCGATATATCCAGTAATACGAGCAAGGATATTCTTGATGTATTTCTTAGTAAAGCTGTTCAGTCTTAAATCACTTAATGCTGCTGCAGGGTCAAATGCAAGATTGATATACTGCTGCTCTAATTTCTGTTTCAATGTAGGTATGTCAGTCATACGGATATCCTTAGTTACATTGAAAACAAAGTTCTTGATTGTACTATAATCAACAGAGCGGTAATTTGTGACTCTGGATACAATTAACACATCAATAAATCTTGCTACCAGATTAATCTTCTCAATAATAACTGGCCACGAATCTTCATAGCATACAGAAGCTAATAAAAGTTGTGGCTGTAATGTGAAGTTAACCTGAGCGTTATAATATACATATTTTGTTTCTTCAGCAAATGTTGTTTCTGCCTGACGAATGCGCTCATAAACCTCAGCGAATTTTGCAAATTTCTTTATGAACAACTCAAAATCATCGGAGCCATTAAGCCCTAACTTATCGCGTTCATCTCGCACCCATTTATGGAAGGAACCACCGATGATGTCAAAATCCTTATTTACTGCACCGGCTTTTGTCTCACGGATTGTTTCTGCATAGTGAGCTCTAAGCCAAGCTTTAATAAATGTCTCGTCACCCTTGTCATCATCCTTTTTCAATGTAAGAACTTTATCCTTCCAAATACCATTCATCTTTTCACGTGATGAATCGGATTTTATTTCTGAAAGAATATAACCCTTTAACATTTCCGTAGATGTAAGGCTCAAACCACGGTCGTTCATTGTAACAAATACTTTATGAGCGTCCTGCTCAGTTGTTGCTACAATTTCAATAAAGAATACTTTTTCCGCAACCCAATCGCAAAAATGCAGCAGCATTTCATCTGTAATATCTGCAGGAAAAACATCCTGAATATCCTGATATCGACCGTAAAGATTTTTTACAGATTCTCCGGCCTCTGTAGTATCGAAATCAGTATCGTTGAAAATCGCATTCATACAATCCTGACGGTCATCAACGTTGATGTTGAAAGACTTTGTGCCAAAGGATTCTGAGAAAATCATAGTCTCAATCATGTTATAACTCTGGCCGATGGTCTTTAATCTGTTGTTTAGGTACATCAACAATAGTGTCAAAGACGAGAATCTTTGCTGACCATCAATGATTGCATTCTCTCTTCCAGCCAGAACAATAGAACCCATAAAATATGCACCGTAATCAGCTACAGCTTGTCTTGGGTCATCTGTTTTATAATATTCCAAGAATTCTGATGTAAGGTCATCAATCAATTCTTCTATGTGCTTACGCTGCCACATATATTCACGCTGGTAGTAGTGAATCGAATATTTTGTATTTTGTAATAATTGTTTTAGGTTCTTAGGCGAACCTTCAATCTTCTTCATTAGGCTTCCTCCTCCAGAAGCAGCCCCGGTACATTAAATTTTATGCTGGCCGCTTCTGTCATTACGCTCGTATTCCCACATGCTAATAACGAGCTTTTTAATTTTAATTCACCGCCACTACCATCATGAACAACATATTCCTCTTTGTGATTGAGGATATAAGTTGCTGATTCTCGTGAGAAGCCATTTCTCTGAAGTAGAATCGTTAATGGATTTGTTGTTCCAAATTCAACATACTCATACCAGTCATTATCAAATTCGGTAACATCGTGAACTTTTTTATATTCGTTTGAAAATCTCAAGAAGTAGTTCGAAATGCTAAATAGGATAACATTTTCAATCACTTCTAATGTATCGGCAAACACCACATTTCTGTGTTCCTTCGTTCTATCGTTATAAGTTGTAGGTGGTTGATATGCCGACACTCTAAAATTATCAGGATGGTTTTTATGATATTCGATAGCTCTCTTCATGATATAGCTTAATCCAGAACCCTCCATCCACTGCCTGCTATATTACCGATAGTCGAGTTTCCGGATTAAACAACATCTAAATCACTCACTCAAATTGAGTTTGCACCCTAGTTAACGTCTATCCTAGTGCCACAACCAACGACATCTAATCCACAGCCTAAACCCTCTGATTGTTTTTACAGTAGATATGTTTCAATATAAGAAATACGGACTTTCATGAGCTACCTACTAATCTCAAAAAATCCCGTAAATACGCTACTTTTTGCTATTTATTTCTCTTTCCTAGACATCAAACAGACCGTCTCAACGGTATTACCAGATTCCCACAAAGCTTATAGTTTCAACTTTTTTAATGTTTCTGCGTATTTTCTATAACCAACTATTGTATCTTGAAAATCTTTTTGAGCTTCTTGAGGTAAATCTTTAATAATCTCTTTCTCAACAAACTCTGCTATTTCTTTCATAGTATCGGATATGTCTTTTATTATCTGCTCAAATGTACTATTTAAGGTATAATGCATCAATCGATTTCTATATTGATAAATATGCATACTGGCAACGAATGTATATTCCATTTCACATACATTCTTTAACCTCAAAATTCCCGATTTAACATCAACACTTACAAAATCTCCTGCCAAATAATCTGAATATTTAGCCTTATTCAAATCAGAAAAAATGAGCGTCCAATGTTCTTGCTCTAACCTATATTTAACAAGTAATTCCAAACAATTTGCCAAATTCAATATAATATGTTTTATGGTTAATTCATCAAAATCACCCTGACTAGATAAATCCAAAAATGGATCTAACTCTACATTTACCATTTCCATAGAATCATGTATATTATTCAAAAAGAAAAGTTCATATTTCATACCCATTCACCCATCACTTTTTACCTACTTCTTATTAGATTCCACTTCTAATTTCGGGAGATTATTCAAGCTTACTGTTTCCAACGTCTGCAATTGCTGTACCGTTAACATCCGAAGCAATTCCATCCGCTCTTTCTGATTCTTATCCTGATTAATTAAAACAGCATTATAGCTTTCCAAATTTGCTAGTACCAATAATTGGTTTAGCGTTGCCGCATCCCTCATATTTCCTTTCGCAGTTGGATTTTCATCTTTCCACTGTTTTGCGGTTTTTCCAAATAAAACAACATTCAACATATCTGCTTCATTAGCATAAGTATAAGCCACCTGTGCAGGCGTTAATTCTGGCGGAATCAAATTTTCTTTAATTGCATCTGTATGTATCCTGTAATTCAACTTAGAAATCTCTCTATTTAAGTTCCAATTCAAAGACAACCGACTGTTCTCATCTGTCTTTAAACGCCTATAGTCTTTCATAATATATAACTGAAACTCAGGAGAAATCCAAGTTGCGAAAGACATAGCGATATCGCTATGAGCATATGTTCCCCCATAACGTCCTGCTTTTGAAACGATGCCAATAGCATCTGTCGCTTCTATCCATTTCTTGGGTGACATTGTAAACGCATTGGCTCCAGCCTGCTTTTTAAACCCCTCGAATTCGAGGGGTTTAAAGTCTGGATTATGTAACCTTTCCCATAATCCTAGAAATTCTATAACATCCCGATTTCTCATCCAGTTTTGAATAACCGCCGTCGGGTCATCGCTCTTATACCGGGCAATATCCGTTAATGAAATAAATTCATTCTCAAAATCCTGCGTATAAATTCCAATATCTATCCCATTTGCATGAATTGTATCTTTAATTATTTTCCCCATTGTGCCTCCTGTAATCACATCATAATATTTGAAATACCTTATTTTCTTTCCTTTTAAGAAAAATCTGCTGAATAACTATCTTCCTCTTCCCACATTTTCCAATATGCGTCAATATAACCCTTAATACAACCGGGATATATATACAAATACTTCTACACACCCTTTTATACAACTCCAATATTTTTTCATCACACGCAAGGTCCAGTAGATAATCAAGCAAATGCGATAATTCAGCCTCTGACACAGTTCTACTACACACATCTTCAACCAACGGCAAATAAAACTCATAGGCTTTTTGATGTATTTCAACTATCTGCTCTACAATCTGATAAATCCTTTCATCCATTAAATTACCTCAAAATATTTAAGTGCATCCGCTATCGCTTCTACCTTCTCTTTCGGTGGACACTTCCTCGGCTGTTTCAATTCCTCTACCGCATTAGGAGCATCATACATTGTTAATCCCAAAGACCTTTTCACCTCTGCAATATACGCAGTATGTACTTTAAATCCATATTTCTTTTCAACATATTCCTGTATCATTTTATATGTAATTTTCGGTTTCGGCTGATATTTCTTTGCCCGCTCTGCAATCGCATCCAACGGCACTTTCCCCTTACCTTTTCCAAATTCCACTTTTACATTAATAACACTATCTGGTGATTTGTGGGACAAAAGTACAATGGTTTCAACGTGGCTGGTTACAGAAAATGTTTCTATATATACATCTTTTACTTGAATGTTTCAATGAATGTATGCTTACCATGATTGGATTCATAAACACGAATCTCACAATTGTTAGGCTTTGGTCTCCACTTAATACCATTTTTACGATTTTCTAGATAGCCACATAAAGAACGAATGATACCACCATGACATACGATCAATACATTCTCATAATTCTTCTTTTCCAATTCCTTTAAAAAGGATTGACTTCGTTTGACCATACTTTTGACAGATTCAACCGACTTAGGATTTGGCAATAGTTCAGGAAATGCCCAATAGGAAGTCATTTTTAATCCTAATTTAAAGTAGTTACGAAGCTCGTAATCCCCAAAATCCACTTCGATAATACGAGAATCAATCTTTACATCCTTTTGATCTACATTGCCAATAATCGACGCAGTCTGAATCGCTCTTTGTAAAGGACTTGCATATACCGCATCAAAATGAATATCTCCAATCTTTTTTCTGGCCTCTTTCGCTTGTTGAATTCCTGTCTCATTTAAAGGTTCATCTGTAAGTCCCTGCATTAATTTTTGTTTATTTAAAGCTGTCTGGCCATGTCTAGTAATCCAAATCTTCATTCAATTACTCCCTCAATCAAAGTCTCTACGAGCATATAAGACTTTCCCAATAATCTTTACCGGAAGTTCTTCCACTTCTTCAGACGTAAAAACCTTTGTGTCAATCTTAGGATTTGCGGCTTCTAAAATCATTAAACCCTTTTTGTATAAAACACGCTTTAATGTTGCTTCCTCACCCACAAGTACAATCGCAATACTTCCAGATTCCACTTCATTTGTCTGTTTCACAAAGACAAGATCCCCCTCATAGATATGAGCGTTGACCATAGAATCACCTCGCACACGTAAAAAGTAATCGCCTTTTTTACCATCATGTCGATTTAATTCAATATACCCCTCAATATCTTCCATTGGAAAACCATCATATCCGGCTTTTACACTACCAACAATGGGTTTGATTCTTTCTTCTTCATCCAAAATACTTTTAACATCACAATCCAGCATATCGGATAGTTTCTTTAATGTATTGGCCTTTAAATGTGTGCTTTCACCCTTTAACCAACGAAAATATGTAGCACGCCCAATTCCTATTCTTTTAGCCGCCTCATCATGTTTAATGTTATTTTCGATTTCATATTGTAATAATAATTGTCTTAACTGCATAGTTACACCACCTTTATCTATATAGTATCAAAAAATAAATAAAATGCCAGTCAAAATTTATTAACATTTTAAGAAAGTCTCAAATCTATCTTGAATTTTTATTTATTTTTAACTATGATTTCATACGAACGATATGGGGTGTGGAGGTATTTATGCAAAAAACATATTTATGTATTGATTTAAAATCCTTTTATGCATCCGTAGAATGTGTAGAACAAGGCCTTGATCCATTCAAAGTCAATCTTGTAGTGGCTGATCCTACACGAGGTGGTGGTGCGATTACTCTAGCTGCAACACCGGCCATTAAGAAATTAGGCGTATCGAGTCGTGGTCGTATTTTTGAAATTGATCCAAAAATCGAATACATGATGGCTCCACCTAGAATGCACTTGTATATGGAATATAGCTGCAAAGTTTATAAAGTCTTCTTGGAATTTATTGCCAAAGAAGATATTCATGTCTATTCCATTGACGAATCCTTTTTGGATGTCACAAGCTATTTAAATCTCTATCAAGTCAACGCTAAAGAATTGGCAAAAAAAATGTTAGACCGTATCTATGAAAAAACCGGTCTTACAGCTACCGTAGGGATTGGAACCAATTTGTATCTAGCTAAGATTGCGATGGATATATCCGCCAAACACAATGCCGATCGCATGGCCTATTTAAATGAAGACTTATATCGCCAAACATTATGGCATCATGTTCCATTAACAGATTTTTGGATGCTTGGAAATGGAACGGAAAGAAGATTACACAAATTAGGTATCTATGACATGTACGACTTGTGTCAATTTCCTATTGAAATATTATATAAAGAATTTGGTGTGAATGCCGAATATATCATTGACCATGCTTGGGGCAAAGAGCCTACGACCATTCAAGACATTAAAAATTATAAATCGAAACAACATTCTATATCCAATTCCCAAATTCTTTTTGAGGATTATTCCTACCGAAATGCCTTTGTGGTTATGAAAGAAATGGTGGATCAAAATGTATTGACATTAACCGAGAAACATTTAGTGACTAAACAAATTTCTCTTATGATTGGCTACTCCAAAGATTGTATCAAACCAAGCTGTGGCTCATGTAAGATTACCAACTGTACAAACTCCTATTCCATCTTATTAGAAGAATTCAAACAACTCTATATTCGCATTGTGAATCCAAACTATCCCATTCGACAGATTGCGATTGGTTTTCAAGACGTGAAAGATGAATATTATTATGAGAATTATGATTTATTTACAGATGCAGAAAAAGTAGAACGAGAAAAAAAGCTACAGGAAACCTTAGTTCAAATCAAGCATCGCTATGGCAAGAATGCCATCTTAAAAGGGATGAACGCCTTAGACTTTGCGACCGCTAAAAAACGAAATACATTGATTGGTGGCCACAACGCATATTAGAGGAGTTTTCACTCCTCTAATTGTATATAACTAATTTGTTTCAGGTTGATCTTTGTCTTTACGATTTGAAGTATTTGCGTATCCAGATTGATTTTAGAAACTACGCCTGTGATTCTTTTATAATTGATACGATCATAATATTCAATCGTAACCATCATACCTTTTTGAATCTGGTGGACTCTTTCGTCTAAGATTTCATAATCATCCTGCGATAAAATTCTTGGGTTGACAATTTCAACTTCACATTCTTGAATCATTTCTTTAAAGCCTTTTAAAGAATCAAAGCTCTGAAAGATCTGAGCCCGATTTTCTTTTTTCTTGTGTATTAAATCCATGCGTATCACATCCTTATAAGGATATCATACGTATTTATTATATAAATTCAAGACAGATTTGAGACTTTCTTTAGAAATTTTCTAGAATGTATTTTTGTGTATTCAAACACTTTCTTAAACGTACTAGCGTATTATCTTCATTTGTATCCGCTTGTTTAAAATGATTTGAACTTGCCAATCGAGAATAGTAGGCATCTAGATAATCTTGTAGTTCCATATACTTATCTGTATCTAGATTCAATTCAAAACCTTCGTGAGTTGCCTTGAAATCATTCATCTTATCCAATTCAGCTAGTAAGCCATCAATGATTTCTAAAGTTAATTCATCTTTTTTAGCTGCCTTTAAATATTGATTTAAACGCTTTTTAAAGACCATTGTATTAAATGTACCATCCTCTTTCATCTTCTCTATTTTCTTTTTAAAGAAGTAAGATCCTACAGCTAAAGAAGCCGTTGTCGTTAATAACGCTATAAATTTGATTTTTTGTTTTTTTGTCATAATTAAAACCTCGATTCATCTATTTACATTTTACTTTAAAATGAAAAAACATTCCACTAAGGAATGTTAGAATCGAAGCATCTGCATGAAGGTCGTGACCATCATCGAAAAAACGATGAACGCCACAACTAATATAATAATGAAACTGCGTAATCTTTTTTTCACATGAGCCTCCTATAGAAAGTTGAATTTCTTTTTATCTCTTTATCAACTCGATTTGCATCGATCTCTTCTGTAAGTGTTGGTTTGTCACCAAATAGATTGGTCCCTAAACCAAGCTTATCGCCTTTAATCTTGTATCCTAAAGCTGCTAATATTGTAGGATAAAAATCCATGGTCGTAAAGTCACGATTTTTTTCTTTTTTAGGTTTCACTCTAGAATGAATAAACGCATTCCACACTCGACGATCATAATTTGAGGAATATGTATCATGAATATATTCAGCCGCCATACTTGTATGATCACCCTGAATGACTATAACAGTATCTTTATAGAAATCTTGTTTCTTTAACCATTCCATAAAATCTTTTAGATTTTCATCTGTATGATAAATCGAATTCGATAAGGATTCTTTGAATACATTCTTACAATTTTTTGATTGATACCCATAGGGATGATGTGTATCTACCGTCAACATTTCAAAGTCGAATGGTTTGGATGATTTTGATAAACTTAAGATTTTCTCTTTCGCAAATTCAAATAATTTATCATCCTCAAACCCCCAGAATTCATGATAATCCTTATCTATAACCCCTTCTTCCTTTAAAGAAACTGTATCTTGAATATCATAATGACCATGTTGATCAAAATAGCTTCTTCTTCCACCAAATGTCGCATCCGAGCCAATCATAAAGACACGATGATATCCATCATTTTCTAGAATATCACCAAGGGTATTTACACCCGGCATAAATGGAACTTTGCCCTTACAAAATTTATGTTTTAAACTAAAAATTAAAGGAAGACCCGACGTACTCGCAACAATACCTCCCGTTGTCCAACCCGTTCCTGTTAAGACTCTAGCTCCACCAATTTTCTCATTTTGTGAAAAAGAAACGGAGTTTTTTGTAAGCTGAGACAGATAAGGCAATAAATTTTCATCTGCATTGCCTCCATCTTCTTTTGTGGCATATGTTGTTTCCATCGATTCTAGATAGATATGAATAAAATTCATCTTTTTTTCAGGTGAAACAACTTCAGATTCAACGTAGTATTTATCAAAAAAATCCGTCTTCTTAAATTGGTTAAAAACATATGAAAAGAAATGAATTTGACAAAGACCATATATACAACAAAGTAAAAGAATAAGTTTGGCTATATTTATAGGAATCCAACTCAAGATGAGGCCAAAAATAAAACCAGGAAGTAAACACTTTTTCATCCATCCAAAAATAAATTGCGTATTGGTACCTTCCAAAGGAACTTTAATGTGGTATACAATTTGTTCAAAACTCGATAAACCAAAATAAGAATAGGCCCACTTACTTGAAATAGCTAATGTAAAGCCTAATGTCACAATAAATAAGCTCATGATTCATCCTTTCTAAAGACAAAAATAGGTCATATGACCTATTTGTTGCACTTATTCTTTAAAGTCTGACTTGGACGAAACTTTGGAAGTTTTGTAGCCGGAATCATCATTCTTTCTTTTGTGACGGGATTGATTCCCATTCTTGATTTACGATCAAAAATTTCAAACTTACCAAAAGCTGTGATATCTACATGACCATCACTTGCCAAGGCATCACTCATTTCATTAAAAATTAAGTCTACCGCAAATGCTGCGTCTTTTTTAGACAAATTTAAATTGATAGATAAAGCCTGTGTTAAAGACTCTTTATTTACATACTTTCCCATATTAAAATTCCTTCTTTAAATCTCTAATCATTAAATCTTGTGCACATTCACTTGGAAGTTTTCCATTGAATAAAATTTGGTAAACTTCTTCACAAATTGGCATATCAATACCATTTTCTTTCGCAACACGATGAACAATTTTTGCGGTACGTACACCTTCTACCGTTTTTGTGTTGTTCTTAAAGAAGTTTTCAACCGAATTCTCTTTTCCAATTTGGTAACCCGCTTCAAAGTTACGAGAATGTACACTCGTACAAGTTACAATCAAGTCTCCAATTCCAGTTAGACCCATGAATGTTTTTTGTTGCCCACCAAAATGAACACCATAACGAATCATTTCCTGTAGACCACGCGTAATCAAGGCTGCACGCGTGTTATCTTGATAGCCTAAACCAGATAAGATACCGGATGCGATAGCCATAACGTTTTTAATGGCTACACCAAGTTCAGAACCAATCTCATCATTTCCTGTATAAATACGTAGGTATTGATTTGAGAATAAGTTTTGAACGGTTACGGCATCCTCGTTGTTTAAACTGATCGCATCAATTGTAGTTAATAAACGAATGACAACTTCTTCGGCATGACTTGGACCAATTAAACTTACGACGGAACTTAATTTATCTTCATCAATACAACGACGAATAACTTCAGACATTCTTTCATTTGTTTCTGGGTGGAATCCCTTAGAAACGTTGATGATAATTGTCTTTTTATCTAATATATCATTAATTTGGTGACAAATTGGATCAATTGCGATTGTTGGTACTGCCAACAATACAATATCGGCTCCTTTGACACATTGAATATCTGTTGTTGCCTTTAATTCTGGATTTAATTCAACATCTCCAAAATACTTTGAGTTTTTATGATTTTCATTAATATCATTAACTTCAGCTTCTGCAACACCATACACTAAAACTTCTTGATGATTATCTTGTAATACTTGAGCTAAAGCTGTTCCCCAGCTTCCACTACCAATCACAACTGTACGCATATTTAACTCCTTACTATGAGCGTTTACGAGCCAAAATCTTAATTGGAGTTCCCGTAAAGCCAAATGCTTCTCTTAATTTATTTTCAATATAACGAGCATAACTAAAATGCAATAATTCTGGATCATTGACAAATAAGACAATTGTCGGTGGCTCAACCGCAACTTGGCTCGCATAATAAATCTTTAATTGTTTTCCCAAGTGAGGTTTTGCCGGATTCATCATCTGTGCATCCAAAATGACATCATTTAATACATTGGTTGGAATACGCAATGTACATGCATCATGCACTTGATCAATCAAAGGAATCAATTGATTCACTTTACTTCCTGTAAGCGCAGAAGTAAACGCAATTGGTGCATAATTCAAATACAAGAATTGAGCACGAATTTCCTTTTCAATCTTTGACATGGTCTTCTCATCTTTTTCAACTGTATCCCACTTATTGTAGACAATGATAACACCTTTACCAGCATCATGCGCAAGACCAGCCACATGCTTATCTTGATCACGAATACCCTTTTCACCATCAATCAAGAATAACACGACATTACTACGATCAATTGCACTTAAAGCACGTAAGATCGAATATTTTTCAATATTCTCATAGATTTTACCTTTTTTACGAATACCTGCCGTATCAATGATCATATATTCTTTATCATCGACAAAGAATGGCGTATCAATCGCATCACGCGTAGTACCTTCTACATTGGATACTATAACACGATCTTCTTTTAAGATGGAATTTACCAAGCTTGATTTTCCAACATTAGGACGACCAATACAACAGAATGAAGTAATTCCTTCATATGGAGCAATATCTTTTTCTGGAAGTTTTTCCATCACGACATCCAACAAGTCGCCAAGTCCAATGCCATGTGCCCCACTAATCGCAATAGGATCTCCTAGACCTAACGCATAGAATTCATATACATTCATCTGCATTTCTGGATTATCCACTTTGTTGCAAGCTAAAATAACTGGCTTTTTACACTTTTGCAGCTTTCTTGCGATAATTGTATCATCTGTCATTACTCCTTCTTTGGCAGAAGTTAAGAAAATAATGACATCCGCTTCTTCAATCGCAATATCTACCTGCATATTGATTTCCTGGGCAAATGCCTGGTCCTCAATTTGAATACCACCCGTATCGATCAAGCGAAAAGTTTGTGTCAGCCATTCCACTTCACCATAAATTCTATCTCTTGTTACTCCGGGTGTATCATCTACAATGCTCTTTCTTTGTCCAATCAATCGATTGAATATCGTTGATTTTCCGACGTTTGGCCGACCTACGATGGCCACAGTACCTCGAATCATATTGTGGTCCCCTTTCTACATTATCCAACTATATCTAATACTTTTGAAACGACTTCATCAATTGTTAAATCGGAAGTATCAATTTCAATCGCATCTTCTGTTTTTACTAAAGGCGAAATTTCACGATGCATATCCTGATAGTCTCTTGCGACAATATCCTGATAGATCGTTTCATAATCAGCATCGATTCCCTTTGAAATATATTCATCATATCTTCTTTGGGCTCTAGCCTTACTCGATGCACTCATAAAGATCTTTACTTCTGCATCTGGCAAAACAACAGAACAAATGTCTCTACCATCTACAATAAAACCTTTATTGGCACATACTTTTTGTTGAAGATTCACTAATTTTTTTCGTACAATACCTAGCTGGCTTGTTTTACTAGCCTGCATAGATACATTATTCATACGAATTTCTTTAGATACATCTTCCCCATCTAAATATACATGGTTATCTTCATCAAAATGAATGTCAATTGTGTCCATCAAATCCGACATTGCCTTTTCATCTTGAATATTGACTCCATCTTTTAATGTTTTATACGCCACACAACGATACATAGCACCCGTATCTAAATGGCGCATATTTAACTTTTCTGCAACAATATCCGCAATCGTACTTTTACCGACCCCGCTAGGGCCATCAATCGCAATATTAATTTTTTTCATGTCCATCCTCATTAAATATTCTTAAATGTCCATACTAAATAGCCAATAATCGCAACTAAAGCTAAGATCAATATAGCTAAAACGACATTCAATACGATTTCTGAACTCTTCTTTTCTTTATGGCTGCTAGCCTTTTCAAAATCAGAAGTTTTCATACGCATTTTTGCGCTAGGCATAGATTCAAGTTCATCACGCTTTTCTTTTTTGCGCTTTGACTTTTTCTTCTTATCCTTTTTAGGCTGTTCTTCCGTTTTATCAAAATCATCATGAGAAAGATACATCAAATCCAATTCATCATCCACTGGCTTTTTAACATCCTCTACATCCTGACTTGTAAGAACGATTTTTTCTTCTTTAGGTTCTTGACGAGTGATTGTCTGTCTTGGTTTTGAAATCTTCATTGTTGAACCTAAATCTTCATCATCTGTATCCATAGGAATCACATGTTGATTTCTCTTCATTGTATCACTACTTGTTGTGTCTAACTGTTTTAAAATATTGATCTGTGTATCATCTGTGATACGGTTACCATTATCAATATTATATTGCTTCACTTCTCCAAGCAAATCTTCCATCACTGGAGATGTAGGCATTTCTTTTACAGTAGGCGAAACACGCACTGTATCATGTGGATACAATGGTTTGTTGGCATGTGAGCCACTATCTACACGCGATAATCTTTGTAGTTTCACTGGCTGCGCTTGAGCAGCAGTTGTTTCTTCATCTAAACGATCTCTAAGTTCTTGATACTTTTGTTTTCTTGAAAGTTGAGTCATAAGTACCTCCTAAACATTCCCTACTATTATACACTATCTCGCAAAAAAAGAAAAATAGGCGATTGCCTATTTTGCACGTCCTGAATATTTTCCGTCGTTTGTGTTGACAACGATCATTTCATCTTGGTTGATGAATAAAGGAACTTTTACTTCTAATCCAGTTTCTAATACTGCATTTTTACTAGCACTTGTTGCTGTATCTCCCTTTACCGCCTGTTCGCATTCAACAACTTTCAATGTTGCCTTATCCGGTAAAATAACACCTAAGATTTCACCTTCATAGCTAGAAATATTTACGTTTGAATTTGGAACAATAAAGTTTCTTTCCCATTTTAAACGATCCATAGGAATTTCAACCTGGTCATATGTTTCATTATCCATAAATACCATAGCTTCATCTGTATCATATAAATACTGCATTTCTCTTTTTTCAATCTGAGCTGGTTCAACCTTTTCGCCACCACCCCAAGACAATTCAACATTACTTCCAGTACGAACATTACGAACTTTCGCCTTAACAACCATGGCACTACGAGCTGTTTTATTTTGTGATGCTTCTAAAACCGTATAGATTTCGCCATCAACTAAAATTGTAAGACCTGGTTTTAAATCATTTGAACTAATCATGTTTATTAACTCCTTTTAAATTGTATGTATAACCTAAATTATTTTATATCACGCAAAAAAATTGTCAAGAAAAAGAAAAAAAGCACCGAAGTGCTTTCTCTCATCGAAAGGATCGATAAAGTAATTTCTTATGTGTTTTAAGGAAGGATATATACACACAAGATGGATATTGAGTCGAAAGGTGAGCCATACTTTCTTTCTCTTACCACCTTTATAATACGCCTAATCGAAAAACTTGTAAACCCTTCCAGTTACTTTTCGTAAATTAAATCAAAATTTATCATTTCCTTGTGATCATTTGTACCCAAATTATAGTTTCGGTCTTTAATTAGATTTAATAAATCATCATCTAAATCAGGATTCTCACATGCCGCTAAGAATAAACGAATTGCCTCCATCGCAAGAAGCTGGGCTTTATCGTATAAGTCGAAGAAACTTTCAGTTGAAACCAACATATCATCACTTGGATGTACCCAACGAGTATGTAATAAATTCATCACATCATATGGATCATCCGGCTCATTCGGTACGATATATCCAGACAATGAATTGTAGGCTTTGGTGAAAGTCTCTAATGTTTGAAGTGCCTTTAGCTTATCTCCAGAAGCATCATAGAATAAGGATTCAATAAAGTGCCAATCCTTCAAGCTTTCCATGATTTGATGAGGCTTGATTTCAAAGCCTAGAATCTGACGGATTGCAGGCACATAGATACGTGCAATGGCACGAGCTTCTTCTTTAGATGCATCACTGATTTCATAGAATTTAAAATCTTCAATCGTACATTCTTTTTTCACCTTCAACATGATCGCATCAATCAACGATTCAAAACGATGATGATACCACGCACTCTTGCCTTTGCAAGTTCCCGTGCGATAAAACACATATGGATGGCTTGTCGCATCCAATGCCCAGTGACATAAATGCCCACAAACATAAGTCATCATATCTTTTTTGATTTCTTCATCCGCTTCATTGCGAATAGAAATCAAAGCTTTTTGATAAAATTCATTCACATGACCCGCATGAAACATACTTCCTGAAACACGTAAATCACTCTTTTTAAAGAAATCTTTTGGATTCATACCATGAAAAAATAAAAAGTCCGGTCCATTTGAACCAATTTCTAATAAGTGTAGTCTAGGTTCAAATAAATCATGCGTATTTTCATCCACCTTATCAAAGATTTCCTGCGCAAATAAAGTATGAGTAATAATATTAGGCATCTTTTTCTACCTCCTTGATCAAGCCATGATATACAACATATTCTGCATAAGTATCCATCTGACAATATGTTGAAATGGCTTCTTTTACATCTTTTTTCTCTTCTTCGTCCTTCTCATCATATGTACGATACGCAAACACGGCATTTAAACCATTTTGGATATCCAAATCATGATAAGAAACATCTTTTGAGAATACAGGCAATATACTCTTCAAAGAATAATGACCACGCATTTTTGAATTGTAGTAGAGTCCTGCCTCAAATGGTTTTGATAAATCCACCATTCTTGAACAAATCGACTCTAATTCTTCCCTATATTCTTCAAATTGACTCGCTAATTGTTTCAATCTCAGCTTTTCAGCTCCCTCCATATTATAAACAAGAATCGTTCCCGTTTTAGGAAGGTCTTTGATCAATTGTTCAATAAAATGGCGACGGCAATCTTTGGATTCAAAGAAGTTATAATGAGTTAAATTTCCATCCGAAGTTTCTACATGAAGACTATATTGAAAACATAATACGTCAAAAGGCTTCATATTCATATAGGGTGGTACCGCAAAGGTATCCCATTCAAAATCCAAATACGAAATTGGATATTTGATTTGTTTCATCCATACCTGTAAAGCGGCACGATCCATAAATGGTTTTTGCGTTTTACTAGCCATATATTGCGCATATTGAAGGCGGAATCCTTCAATTTGATTCAATGGCAACTCATGAATATGACGAATACCACGATCATACGCATCCAACTTATGTTGATTGGTTGTAAAGAATAAAATCGAGTCGTCCGGTTCATTAGATTCATCAAAACACACAGAATAGTAGTTGCACCTTCTTAAGGCTGTACATTGTTTTGTGCGTACTGGTGTAACACTTGGTCGATTTAATATTTCTTTTGTTCTTTCAATCCAACCATCCAAATCCACATCCACTTCTTCCATACATTCGGCAATTGTTTTCGATAAGTGGTTGCGCTTATTGAATAGTTTGTCGCTGATACATAACAGTTCATTTAAATCCAACGCATCCTGACGAACATATTCTTTGTTTAAATAGACAATGCGATTTTCGACAATGTCAACGCCACAATGCGAAAGAATCATTTGATTGACCTTCATGATCAATGCTTCATTTTCTTTAGGATACGCACTCAAATGTGGATACACGGCCATATATCCATTCTCTAATTTTTTAAGATAAGGAATCTTTGTTCGACACTCCTTATATTCAAAGCGTGCAAAACATACAACTTCGTTTTCTTCTAATAATTTTAAAGATTGTTCGTTTGAATCCATGGAATGACCTAAGCCACACTCATTCGCATTCAAATAATTTCGCCATAGATCGGAGAATGGACAATCCATTTTATAAAAACTTTCCTGGTGAAGTGAATTGTGGGCGCTGTTCCAACAAAAACAGTCACATTTCATTTCACGCATTAAATCTGATACATGTAACATAAAAAATTCACCATATCTATTGTACTTCAATTTTTAATTCTTTTCATCCCTATACGCATTTAATATTTTTTGAACACGAGACAAATAAGCAATTTTTACATCTTCAGGACCTAAAAGCTCCATTTGATCACTCATAGAAAACAAGGACTGATACAAGTTTGACATGTCGTCTGTATAGAACTCAAAGTCTGTGTACGCTTCTTGTTTATTGATAGCTTGTAGTTTATTGCCCCAATATTTTTCTTTAAATAAGCGAAGCCCATTATTTTCATGGTAAACTCTCACTGACACAAGTTTTAAATCCAAAGGAATCAAAGAATGTTCCCCGATGTAGTTGCTTAAATGAAAGTGATTATCTCGAATAAAGTGTCTCGATGAAATTTCACATGAAAACATACGTTGCGAACTAAAACGGTACATGCGATAGTCTTTTCTTAATAAAGAAAAACCAATTAAATAATACGACTTATGGTAGTGAATGATTTCATAGGGTTCAACCTCAAATTGTTTAGGGGCTTCATCCTGTAAAGACTGGTACGACAAAAGAACGCAAAGACCATGGTTCATGGCTTGTTGCGTCTTATCAATCATGTGGGAGATCTTTTCGTCTAATTCCATAGAATTGGACATATAGTGTAAGGAATCGTTGGATGAAATCTTGCTTGTCGAAATAATCTTATCCATCGCATCACAATATAGTGGAAGGGGTTTAAAGTCTTTTTGTGTACGCATAAACTTATAGGATTGCACCAAAGCATCCTTTTGTTCGTCACTAAAAATAGTGACAGGAAGATCGTATTCATCATTTAAGATGTATCCTCCATAACGTCCCTTTACTTCTTCTACATTATATCCAGCTAGTACAAGCTCTTTTTTAAATTCACGAATGTTACGTGGATTGACTTCAAGTTCTGTCGCAAGCTGTGTTGTGTTCATTTTCCCTCTTGCCTTTAATAGTTGTAACATGCGAATGCATAAGTTTGTTCGATTCATTTTTATCTCCTTTTAGTGCGTGCTGCAAAATCTTTGGGGATAGTAGCCAAAGCCTTTTTTTGGTTCAAAATGTTTAGGAACAATACCACGAAATACAAGTGGACGTATCATTTGACCAATCCCTCTTTCAAGCGCAAAGCCTAAAGCTTCTTGTTTCTGAATGGCTCCGGCATCAATTAAAATATTTACAATTTCTTCATTTCCAATACTGATGGCATGCATCAAAATAGGATATCCATTAAATACCCAGCTTGGACTTGCTCCAAGTTCTAGGCAGTTTTCAACTCCTTGTACATCTTCTTTCCATACAGCATCTAATAAATCCATAGCTAATCTTTTTTCTGCGTTCATATTGTACCCTTCTTTCTATACTCAAAGGATACATCTTATATAGACATCATTTATGTCAAATTAATCGGATACTTCTTTCACTTTTTGAAGCCTAGTTAACACATCTTCGCTTACCAGCTGATAGATGCATGAACAAATTGGAATAAAAATGATGATTCCAATAATACCTGCTACATTGGCTCCAATGGTGATGGCCACAATGATATACATAGGTGGAAAGCCTACAGACTTACCAACAACATGCGGATAGATAAAGTTTCCTTCAACTTGTTGAATACAAATAAACATAATAATAAAGGTAAATCCTTGTACAGGAGATGTTATCGCAATAAAGAAAGTACATAATAGAGCGGCAACCAAGGCGCCAAACATTGGCACAAGAGCTCCAATACCTACGACTAGTCCTATTAAAAATGCATATGGAATCTTCATGATCAAAGACCCTGCAGTAATTAAACTGGCTAAAATCAAGCATTCCAAACAGGTTCCGCCTACATAACTTGTAAAAATACGAATGATCAGCTTTAATACGTGGCGTGTTTTTTCATAATCCTTTTCTGGAAGATAGGCCTTTAATAAAGATTTTGTTTCACGAACCACTTGTTTTTTATTAAACAACAATAGAAACGAGAATACGATTGCGATAAAGGCTTGCGCAAACCAAGAAAATGTAGTGGATAAAATCATAAAAATGGATCCAAATATATCATTGGCTCCTCCAGATACAAGCCAGGAACTGATTTTTTTACTCACATTATCAATCGCAAATGTACTAAAGGCATTGATATCTAAGTGTTGTAAAAAGTTGTGCATTACATCTACATGTTTTGTGATATCTAAAAGCCATATATAGAATTCATAGATCATCTGTGGAAAGTTTGACATCAACAATTGAATCGAAAATAGAATCTTAGGTATGACAATACCGACAAAGGCAGCAAATACGGCAAACACAATGAAGATGGCTAAAATGTTGGATAGGACTCTTTTAATTTTTGTATCTTTAATATCAAACCATTTGATTAAATAGCGCATGAGATTGTTCGATATAATATTAAACACAAAGGCAAGTCCTGCACCAAATAAAAATGGCAGACACATTGCCCCAATCCATGCCAAAAAACCAACGATTTTTTCAAAATAATAGATAACCATACCAATTAATAAGGTAAAAATAATGAGTCTTTGGTACATTTTTTCTTTTTCATGTAGGTCCATCAAAACCACCTCAAATCGAATTTATTATACTATCTTTTACATTGAAAATCATTTTTTTAAATTTTTTATTTACATCTTTTTTTCATAGGTGTAAAATTCACGAGTTAAAAGAAAAAAGTAGAGGTGAAACAAATGAGTACAAAGTACATTTTCGTAACAGGAGGTGTTGTTTCTGGCCTGGGTAAAGGTATCAGTGCAGCAAGTCTTGGCCGCCTTTTAAAGTCACGTGGCTACAAGGTAACAAGTCAAAAGCTCGATCCCTATATCAATGTGGATCCCGGAACAATGTCTCCTTTCCAACATGGTGAAGTATATGTCACAGATGATGGATTAGAAGCCGACCTGGATCTAGGTCATTATGAGCGTTTTATTGATGAAAACCTCCATACGTATTCCAACCTTACCACTGGACGTGTCTATTGGAATGTCATTAATAAGGAGCGTGATGGAAAATATCTTGGTGAAACCGTTCAAGTTATTCCTCATATTACCAATGAAATCAAGAGTTTCGTAATTCGTGCAGGAGAACATGCAGCTGCTGATGTCGTAATTACCGAGATTGGTGGTACGACTGGCGATATTGAGAGCTTACCATTTCTAGAATCCATTCGTCAGGTTGCCTTAGAGGTTGGTCGTAAAAACTGTCTGTTCATCCATGTCACTTACATCCCTTATATTTCGGGTTCACAGGAATATAAATCAAAACCAACTCAACATTCCGTAAAAGAATTACAATCTTATGGTATCAATCCAGATATCATTGTAGCACGTTGTGATGAAACGATTCCTCAGTCTGTATTAGACAAAATTTCATTATTCTGTAATGTTGAAAAACGTTGTGTCATCCAAAACAAGACACTTCCTTCTCTATATGAAGTACCATTTATGTTAGAAGAACAAAATCTTGCAGATATTGTCTGTGAAAAGACAGGCCTTGAAATACGTAAGCCAGATTTAAGTGAATGGCAACAAGTTGTCGATAACATTAAGGCAAGCACCAAACCTGTAAATATTGCCTTAGTTGGTAAATATGTTGCCTTACACGATGCCTATTTATCTGTCAGTGAAGCCTTGTATCATGGTGGTTTTGAAAATCATGCCAAAGTCAACATTCAATGGATTGATTCCGAAGGATTAGAAAATGCCAACTTAGATGAAGTCTTTAAAGATACAGATGGAATCATTTTACCAGGTGGTTTTGGCGATCGTGGTATTGAAGGTATGATCAGTGTAGCCACTTACGCAAGACAAAAACAAATTCCTTATTTAGGTATCTGTTTAGGTATGCAGATTGCAGCCATTGCCTTTGCCCGCAGTGCATTAGGTTTAAAAGATGCCAACTCTTTTGAATTTGATCCACAAAGTAAACATACAATCATTGATTTCATGGAAGATCAAAGTAATGATATTCGTAAAGGCGGAACCATGCGTTTAGGATCTTATCCATGTTCATTAAGAGCCGATACAAATATTTGGTCTTGCTACAAAAAAGATATGATTGATGAAAGACATCGTCATCGTTACGAATTCAACAATGAATATCGTTCTGAATTTGAACGTAACGATATGATGATTGTCGGAACAAGTCCGGATAAACAATTGGTTGAAGCAATTGAGTATAAGAATCACCCATTCTACATTGGTGTACAATATCATCCTGAATTTAAATCTAGACCCAACCGTCCACACCCATTATTTGTGGGTTTAGTTAAGGCCAGTCTAGAAAACAAAGAAAGTCACAAATAGTGACTTTTCTTTTTTTATATATACTTTTTAATTTCATCCACAGACATATTCAATAGTATAGCCATGGCTTTTACATCCATTGTACTAGAAAGGCGAAGGATCATGTCTTGAATCTGTTTCTCTGCTACGTCGGCTCTTTTTGTTTCAAGTTCAGTTTGTTTAGTTGCATCTTCTACTTGTTTATTGGCTCTTTCTACTTTTTTATCAGCTTCTTGTTTTAATTTATTCACTTCTTGTTTTAATTTACTCGCTTCTTGTTTTAATTTATTCGCTTCTTGTAATACCTTTCTTGCTTCTTCCTTTGCTTTTTGAGCCTCTTCAAGTTCGAGCTGTCGTTCCATTCGCTCTTCATTTTCATGTAGTTTTCTAAAATCTTCTATTATTTTTTTCCAACCATCATCCGATATGGTTTCTACACGCTTCTCTAACATTTGAATCACCC
>ENA-ORTJ01000684-ORTJ01000684.1-human-gut-metagenome-genome-assembly--contig:-NODE-684-length-27874-cov-10.803803_pt1 | contig 27874 bp, 26 predicted proteins | sample MGYA00242069_ERZ509187 | MGnify/ENA primary metagenome ERZ509187 (study PRJEB26280, sample SAMEA2338779) | human gut metagenome | biome: human gut; feature: human-associated habitat; material: faeces... | reverse complement strand
GAAAACCTTAGAGTTTTAGAGGGTTCCGAGGTTTTTTTCCGGGGTCTGCAACACCCTGATTCACCGGTTCAAATCCGGTCTGCGCCTCTGAAGAACCTGAAACTGATTTGTTTCAGGTTCTTTTTTTGAGCACCTACGCCAACAATCTCAGAGATAGAAAAAACTCATGTGAGTTCGTTAGAAGAGATTCACATGAGTTTTTCTTTAAAACAGTCCTTATTTATTTTCCCAGTTCTTTTTATAAATCAGATACAGCGGAAGTCCGACAAAGATCATACCACCGAGCATATTTCCAAGTGTAACCGGAATAAAGTTTGCAAGGCTGTGAAGTGGTGTCAGTGTTGCAATCTGTTCAGCTGTAATTCCGTAAGCTTCTTCTGCTTTCGCAACATAAGCCGGATTAAGTGAAGCAAGGATACCAGCCGGGATATAGAACATATTGGCAACGCAGTGTTCGAATCCGCCGACTACGAAGGCACAGATTGGGAAGAAAATTGCCCATACCTTACCGGCAATATCTCTTGCGGAAGTAGCCATCAGTACTGCAAGACATACCAGAATGTTACATAAGATTCCGGAAGTGATTCCCTGCAGTGGTGAAATTGCGATCTTTCCAACAGCAACTTTGATTGTATAAGCACCGAGAAGTCCGCCTGAGTAGTTCAGGTTTCCACTGTATACAATGAGCAGATCCACGCAAAGAGCACCGATCAGGTTACTGAAAAATACGATGAAAAGATCTCGGAATAATCCGCCCCATGTGACACGCTTGTCAAATACATCCATGATGATCAGACAGTTTCCGGTGAAAAGTTCGCCGCCGAGAAATACGATGAGCATCAGTCCGACAGGGAAGATACATCCGGCAAGAGCTCTTGCTACGCCAACATTTTCTACTGCGTGTGCTGCCGTGCTGCTTGTAGCACCGCCGAAAGCGATAAACGCGCCGGCCATGATGCCGAGCAGAATCATTTTTCCAAGTGGAAGACGGGTTTTGTTCTCGCAGGCCTTGATACTCAGATCAATGACTTCTGCGGGAGTGTTAAAATGATTGTCCATGATATAACTCCTTATTCTTTTGTAATTCGGCAGCTCTCCTGCTGTGAATGGTAACACAGTTACTCCCGGGTGGTAGGTGAAATCTCTGATAGGGGATAACTGCCGTTGTTATATTGCTATTCGTCAAGAATTTAACGAGAATATTTTATACTAGAAAATATTGGATTTCAAGAGTGGAAAGGCATGTTTATATATAGATACAAAATTCGGGATTTTTATTGCTTTAGGACAGTTATTTGTACGGTTTATAAGCATCCGTAAGCAATAGTAATTATGCAAAATATGTTTATAAAGTTATTCACCTGGAAAATTTTAGAAAAATATTGTTTTGTGCAGAAAAAAGATATCCTCATTTTATCAACAAAAAAGATGAGTTACGAACAAAAAACACATTGAAATTTCAAGTGCATCAAATTATTCTATATCTACTTCTGGCCGGGAGTAAAAAACAGAAGGAGAAACACTATCGGATATCTTTTTCCAGGGGAGCGTAGTGCATGTTATTCGGCTGATATGTTATTAAGACAGTATAAAAGAGTAAGAAGAGAATTAGGAAAAAAGTTTCATTATCGAGACATAAAAAAAGTATATACGATAGTTCTATTTGAAAAAAGTAATAGTGTTTTCAAGAGTTTTTCAAAGGACATTTATGAAGAAATCTATAACATCTGCCGGAACAGCGAAAGGATGATGGGGATGTTTTCAAAAGAACTGGAAATATTGGATCGTAATACAGTAAAACTAATGATTGACGAGTTGGATGAGGCTCTTGGAGAGGAAAGGGAAAAAGTAAAAGCAATAAAGCAGGAAAGGGAAACACTGAAAGCGGAGAAAGAATCACTGGAGGCAGAAAAGGAACTGATCCGGTTGAGGGCAGAACTGGAAAAACTGAGAAAATAGATGAAATACATAGTGATATCAGTTGTTTCTTATTTACTCTGCGCTCCTGGAGTGTTATAATAACTGTTAAGACTGCCGGGAGGCATCTGTTTGAAGATTTTGATAATAGAAAAAGATAGAAGAATTATTTGAAGGAGTAAATGGTATGGAACTGACAACAATTCGTGAGTTATTTAAGAACAGAGAGGCATATCTGGACAAAGAGGTAACAGTTGGGGGCTGGATTCGAAGCATTCGAGATTCTAAGACATTCGGATTTATCGTATTGAATGATGGATCTTATTTTGATACATTACAGATTGTATATCATGATAAGATGGAGAACTTCGCTGAGGTTTCCAAGCTGAATGTAGGGGCAGCAATCATTGTTAAGGGTACACTGGTAGCAACACCACAGGCTAAGCAGCCATTTGAGATCCAGGCAGAAGAGGTTGTGATCGAAGGAGCATCCGCACCGGATTATCCACTGCAGAAGAAGCGTCACAGCTTTGAGTATCTTAGAACAATTTCTCATCTCCGTCCGAGAACAAACACATTCCAGGCTGTATTCAGAGTTCGTTCTCTGGCAGCATATGCGATTCACCAGTTCTTCCAGGACAGAGGATTTGTATATGTGCACACTCCGCTGATCACAGGAAGTGACTGTGAGGGTGCAGGAGAGATGTTCCGTGTTACAACACTGGATATGGATAATGTTCCGAAGAATGAGGATGGAACTGTAGATTATACACAGGATTTCTTTGGAAAAGAGACAAGCCTTACAGTAAGTGGTCAGCTTAACGGAGAGACTTATGCACAGGCATTCCGTAATATTTATACATTTGGACCGACATTCCGCGCAGAGAACTCTAACACAACAAGACATGCGGCAGAGTTCTGGATGATCGAGCCGGAGATCGCATTTGCAGATCTTGAAGATGATATGGAACTGGCTGAGGCTATGTTGAAGTATGTGATCAACTATGTACTTGAGAATGCACCGGAAGAGATGAACTTCTTCAACTCTTTCGTTGATAAAGGACTTCTTGACAGACTTCATAATGTAGTGAACTCTGACTTTGCGCGTGTAACATATACAGAGGCAGTAGAGATCCTTGAGAAGAACAATGATAAGTTTGATTATAAAGTATCCTGGGGATGCGACCTTCAGACAGAGCATGAGCGCTATCTGACAGAGCAGGTATACAAACGTCCTGTATTCGTTACAGATTATCCGAAGGAAATCAAAGCTTTCTATATGAAGATGAACGAAGATGGTAAGACAGTAGCAGCTGTAGACTGTCTTGTACCGGGAATCGGAGAAATCATCGGAGGAAGCCAGAGAGAGGATGATTATGACAAGCTTCTTGGAAGAATGAAAGAACTTGGACTTAAGGAAGAAGATTATGGATTCTACCTTGATCTGAGAAAATATGGTTCTACAAGACATGCAGGATTCGGACTTGGATTCGAGAGATGCGTAATGTATCTGACAGGAATGTCCAATATCCGTGACGTCATTCCGTTCCCAAGAACAGTAAACAACTGCGAACTGTAATAATATAAAGAAGTTTTAGAGTGTTATTCACACATGAACAGTAAAGTGTGTGGATAACACTCTTTTTTTCTATATCGAATGTGGAAAACCAGTTCGGTTTATCGTTTGAAGTGAAAGACTGCAAAGAATAAGAAAGTTATAGATAACTAACCTGGTTTTAACATTATTTAAAAGGGATTTTAATAAAATTTTCGCTATTTAACATAGATTTAACATAACTTCACAGAGTTTTTTATAAAGCCATGATAATCTCGGATATGTAAAGAAGAAAAAAGCACTGCGTTTGAAAAACAGATGCAAGACAGTGATTTGTAATTGAAAACAGACATGAGAGAGGATCTGGAGGAAGAAAAATGAAGGAAAACATACAGATTGTTTTCGGGCTGCTTGGTGGCCTGGCGGTTTTTATCTATGGAATGAATATGATGAGTGAATGTCTTCAGAAAGCGGCAGGAGAAAAAATGAAGAAAATCCTGTCACTTTTAACGAGAAATCCTGTAATGGGAGCACTTGCGGGAATGCTTGTTACAGCCGTACTGCAAAGTTCAAGTGCAACGACGGTTATGGCGATTGGTTTTGTAAGTGCAGGACTGATGACACTGCCACAGGCAATTTCTATTATTTTTGGTGCCAATATCGGTACAACAATGACAGCACAGCTGATTGCATTTAAGTTAAGTGACTACATTTATGCAATCATTTTTATTGGATTTATCGTATATTTTATCTCTAAATCAGAACGTGTAAAAAATATTGGTATGACGATTTTTGCGTTCGGTTTACTGTTCCTTGGAATTGAGACGATGGGAACAGTTATGAAACCATTAGCATCAAGCCCTGTTTTCACAGAACTGATCGGCAAAGTGGCAGACATTCCAATCCTTGGAGTTGCTGTTGGTGCATTAATGACTCTTGTAGTACAGAGTTCCAGTGCTACAATCGCAGTGCTCCAGAATTTTGCGGCTCAGCCGGGAGCTGATGGAGTGACAAGTATCATCGGTCTGGCAGGTGCAATTCCGATTCTTTTCGGTGATAACATCGGAACGACGATCACAGCACTTCTGGCAAGTATTGGTCAGCCGAAGGATGCGAAGAGAACAGCACTTGCACACTGTATCTTTAATATTTCAGGATGCTTCTTGTTTATCTGGTTCGTAAAACCACTGGCAGCGTTTATCCAGTATATTTCTCCTAAGGGACCGGAGATTGAAGTGATTTCGAGACAGATTGCGAATACGCATACATTTTTCAATCTTGTGATGACGCTGATCTGGGTACCGCTTGTTGGAGTTATGGTGAAAATCGTAATGCGTCTGATCCCGGACGGAGAAGTGAAAGAAGTCAATGCAGTGCAGCCAAAATTTCTTGATAACAAACTGATCAGTCAGCCTACAGTTGCATTACAGCTTGCAGTAAGAGAATTGATGAATTGCGGAGAGCAGGTAGGCGTGATGCTGAAAAAGGCAGCAGAAAAGATTGATAGTGGAGATGGTGCTTCTGTTGAAGAATTTGTAAAAAGCAGAGAAGTGACAGCTGAGCTTACAGGAAAAATCACAGATTATCTTGCAGAAATGGCAGCGGCTGGAGTTATGACAGAGCAGCAGGCAGCAAGAGCCGCAGAGCTTCAGTATGTATTGATCGATATTGACAGAATCAGTGAACTTACGAAAAATGTCGCTGTTTCCATGCAGACAGAAAAGCTTGTGAAAAAGGACAAGAAGAGTGCAAAAGAAGAAAGAGTACAGTTCTCACAAGAAGCATCAAAGGATATACAGAAGAGCATGGAACTTGTCAGTGAAATGTACAATATGGTCATGAAAATGGTTAATAACGAAGAGGCAAATGAGGCTGAAAATCTTGTCAAGATGAAAGAAAAGATCCGCAAGATGGACGGAGATATTCGAAAAGGACATATTAAACGTGTACACAAAGGAAAATGTAAGGCAGGACTTACGGCTGCATTCAATGAGATTCTACATAATGTGGAAAGAATCGGAAACAGCTGTGTGAATCTGGCAGATGCGGCAGAGGACGGAGTGAGATTCAGCACATTTTTAAAAGAGACGGAGTAACGAATTTTATTATGAGCAGGCAAACTTTCAATAGAAGAGAGTTTGCCTGTTTTCTATCTACGCGAACAACGAGCCAAAGTCCGTGCTTGCACGAGACCTTGGCGACTGTCGCGATAACTTGAGAAACTCGCAAAGCGTGTTTCTCATAGTTTATTAAATAAGAGTTGGTGCCTATTCATGGAAATCCTTTTGATTTATGCTGATAAAAGAAGAAAAACTGTGCTAAAATAGTTGAGACAACAAGAAAGAACAGTTATAATATTAATCTGTTAATAGAGAGAAAAAAGAAACTTTTACTAATATAGGAAGGAAGTAGTAAATGAAGATAGAATTACCAAAGAAGGTATTGTTTATCATTAATAATCTGCAACTTGCAGGATATGATGCATTTGCAGTAGGTGGCTGCGTGAGAGATTCTATTTTGGCGAGAAAACCGCAGGACTGGGATATCACAACGTCGGCAAAACCAGAAGCAATCAAGGAAATATTTCGCCGGACGGTTGATACAGGAATAGAACACGGAACAGTTACAGTAATGATTGGCAAAGACAGTTATGAGGTGACGACTTATAGAATTGACGGTGCATATGAGGATAGCCGTCATCCGAAGGAAGTCCGCTTTACCAATTGTCTGGAAGAAGATCTTCGCAGAAGAGATTTTACGATCAATGCGATGGCATATAATGATGATGTCCGGCTGGTAGATGTGTTTGGTGGAATGCAGGATTTGAATCATCATCTGATCCGTTGCGTTGGAGATCCGAGGGAAAGATTTTCAGAAGATGCACTTCGTATCCTTCGTGCGGTACGCTTCTCAGCACAGCTGGATTTCCCGATTGAACCTGATACTGCCAAAGCAGTGAAGGAGCTTGCACCAAACCTTAAGAATATCAGTGCAGAACGTATTCAGACAGAGCTTGTGAAACTTCTGACGTCTCCACATCCGGAGCGCATTCAGGATGCCTGTGAACTTGGAATTACAAAGGTGGTCCTTCCAGAATGGGACGCCATGGTAGGAGTAAAACAGAATACAATACATCATAAGTACGATGTGGCAGAGCATACACTTCATACATTGAAGTATGTGAAGAGAGATAAATACCTTCGTCTTACAATGTTGTTCCATGATATGGGAAAACCGGCAATGAAGACAACAGATGAGAAAGGAAACGATCATTTCAAAGGACATGCTCTGGAAAGCGAGAAAATTGCCCGTACAGTTTTGAAGCGGTTAAAATTTGACAATGAGACGATTCGCATTGTAACGAAGCTGGTCTGCTATCATGATTACCGGATGGAAGCAACACCGGCGAATGTACGTCGTGCAATGAATCGGATCGGTGTTGAATTATTCCCATACTATCTCGCAGTGCGTCTTGCAGATGCAAAATCACAGAGCACTTATATGAGAAGGGAAAAGATTGAAAATATCGTAGAGATAAGAAATCTTTACAAACAGATCCTGATGGAGAATCAGTGCGTGACTCTTCGACAGCTTGCGGTGAGCGGAAGAGAATTGATGGAACTGGGGATGAAGCCGGGACGCGAACTCGGTGCAATGCTCAGTGAACTGCTGGAATATGTGCTGGATGATCCGGAACGGAACACGAAAGAGAATCTCTGTAAGTACGTGAAAGAAAAAATGGAAAAAGAAAAGTAGAAAATACCGGAAGAAAAAGAGAATACTCAGGTTGTCCTTTTCATAGATTAGAAAGAAATCGTTGTCGGTTGCTGTTAAAACCGACAGTAAAAAGTCTGGTAACTGGAAAAGAATAATAATCCAGGTCAATGGGACAGGGGGCAGCCATGAGAGAATATGAGATGGAAGTACTGGAAAAGTACGAACTTGAAGTGAATAGCACCCGGCGGATCAGAGGTGCATTTTATTGCGATACAAAAGAAGGGACGATGCTTCTGAAAGAGACAAAGATCTCGGAGAGGCGCGTCCCTTTATTGTATCTTATTTTAAACCGATTAGAAAAGCAGGGATATCTGGTGGATACACCTGTGTTCAGTAAAGAAGGGAATCTGGTGCAGAATTCCAGAGATGGAACAAGATATTTGATGAAAAAATGGTATCCGGGGGAAGAGTGCAATCTGAAGAGAGAGGAAGATATTTTCCGGGCAGCAAGAAAACTGGGAGAGCTTCATCTGGGATTTCAGTGGTATGAGCCGGACTTGCAGGAGAAAGAAATATTTCAGAAATTCCAGAAAGAAGAGGTGCAGGAAATCCCACAGAATACACAGCAGTCAGTTTGTGAAGAAAAGAAAATGGACTGGACAAAGTTGTCACCATTGTTAAGTAAAAATCCATTGGAAGAAATGAAACGTCGTAACAGGGAAATGAAAAAAGTGCGGTCATTTATCAGAAAACGAGTTGCAAAAAATGAATTCGAATCCTATTATCTGAAGCATTATGAAGAAATTGCATGGCAGGCAGAAAAGGTGGCAGAGCAGATAGAACGGTCTGGTTGCCAGAATCTATATGAAAGAAGTATACGGGAAAGGAAAATGCTTCATGGAGATTATAATTATCATAATGTCATGATCCTTTCGGAAAATGAGGTGATAACAAACTTTGAGCGGATGCGAATCGGAATACAAGTAGATGATTTATATTACCTTTTGAGAAAAGTAATGGAAAAATACCATTGGAAACAAAAAACAGGACAAAATATATTAGAAGCATATGAAAGCGTACGGCAATTAAAACCAGATGAAAGAGAGTATCTTTGCCTTCGACTGGCCTATCCGGAAAAGTTCTGGAAGACAGCAAGTGCTTATTCCAGATCAAATAAAGCATGGCTTCCGGAAAAGAGTGTAGAGAAGCTGCAGACAGCAGTAGAACAGACGAAGGAGAAAGAAGTATTTTTGAGAGAGATCTTCGAATAAAAAAGCTCCGCAAACCGCGGAAAATGTGGATTTATCTTGACAAACAACAGGGAAACCGTTATAACAGTACATAAGGGTTTGAGGCAAGTTATCGTGCAGACTTGCAACCTGAATAAATAAAACTAGGAATAGAATTGTATTTGAGTACAATAAAGGAGGACATAATCCATGAACAAAACAGAATTTATTGCAGCAGTAGCTGAAAAGGCAGAGATTTCCAAGAAAGATTCTGAGAAAGCATTAAAGGCATTTGTTGATGTTGTAACAGAGCAGCTGAAAGCCGGAGATAAAGTACAGCTTGTTGGATTTGGTACATTTGAAGTGAGCGAGAGAGCAGCAAGAGAAGGAAGAAACCCACAGACAGGAAAAACTATGACAATTGCAGCTTGCAAGGCTCCTAAATTCAAAGCTGGAAAAGCATTAAAGGACGCAATCAACTAGTTCAGGGGATTTTGTAGAAGAATATATGAGACTGGATAAGTTTTTAAAAGTCTCCCGTCTGATCAAACGAAGAACTGTTGCAAACGAAGCCTGTGATGCAGGACGTGTGCTGGTGAATGGAAAGACGGCGAAAGCATCTGTGAAGGTAAAGCCGGGAGATGTGATCGAGATTCAGTTTGGAACGAGAACTGTTAAGGTTGAGGTTCTTGAACTGCAGGAGACAACAAAAAAAGAAGAAGCAAAGGACTTATTCAAATACCTGTAAAGTCTGTCAGACGACAGGAATGTATAAGTCAATCAATGGTTATTGTTTTCAGTAATCTTAGAAAGGCAGGGAATATTTTACAAAGTGAGATATTCCCTGCCTTTCTGTATATTGTACGATAAAGCAGTTTTAGAGACACATCTATAAAACCTTTATCTGTCAGGAATAAGTAGAAAAGCTCTGACATATATATAGAAAAGTACAGGGAACCGTTATCTGGTTCCAGTAATATACTGTGGGGTATGCCAGAGAAGAGGGAGGTGCAGCGGATGGAGGAACAGCAAAAGACTGTAAAGGCTCATAAGCTGGTGGTCAATAACCGAAAGACAAGTATGGTGACAGGTGTTCTGGATGTGTTGTCTTTTGATCTGAATGAGATTCTTCTGGAAACAGAGCAGGGAATGCTGTTAGTAAAAGGAACAGACTTGCATGTGAACCGTCTCAGTGTGGAAAAGGGAGAAGTAGATTTGTCGGGAACAATAGACAGTGTTTCATATTCTAATATTTCACAGGCAAAGAAACAGGAAGAAAGCTTTTGGACAAAGATGTTCAAGTGAGGCAGAAAGAAGATGCTAAATATAAAAAAAGAACTGCTTGTCTTCTTCTGTGCCTGTCTTACAGGTGTGAATGTCCGGGCTGGGTACGAGATCCTGATTTTCTTAAGGAAAATGATAATACATAATAATCTGGTGAAAGGAATCGAGGATCTGTTCTACTGGATATTCATAAGCGCATATATTTTCTCACAGATATATGCAACTACGTATGGTAGTATTAGATGGTATTTTCTACTAGGTCTTGTATTTGGCGTTGCCGTTATTCAGAAACTGATTTCGTCTGGAGAAAAAATACACAAAAAAACAAGGAAAAACCTTGAAATTATTAGAAAAAACAGATAGAATATTGATAATTGGGAAGTTTATAGGGGGACTCCGTCAGTGAAGGCAGGATTGAGTTCCCGGTAACGTTAAGAGTGTATTATTTTAGGGTGAATTTTAGATGGCAAAGAAAAGAAGAGTGACTGGACGGCGCAGCCATACAAAGCAGAGACGTCCGAGTCCGTACAAAAGAAGCGTTCTTATGATTTTGTCAGTATTGTGTCTTCTTTCCGGTGTGCTGGGAGTGAATGCAGTAAAGCTTCATGCAAAGAATACAGCGTATAAACAGCAGGAAGCAGAACTGAAGACACAGATCAAAAGTGAGCAGGCAAGAGCAGAAGAGATCAAAGAATACGAGCAGTATGTACAGACAGATGATTACATGAAAGAGATCGCAGAAGATAAGCTAAATCTTGTTGATCCGAATGAAATCGTATTTAAACCAATCAAGTGAATAGTAACCGAATCTGCAAAGTCAGTGAAAGACGGATACAGAATTTTACGAAAGATAACTCCGGGAGAGAAAGTACTCTTGGAGTTTTTCTTTTTTACGCGAACAACGAGCCAAAATCCGTGCTTGCACGAGAACTTGGCAACTGTCGCGATAACTTGAGAAACTCGCGGAGTGTGTTTCTTACAGTTTGAGTAACGAGGGGGGATGGAAATGGAAAATGGACAGGTATTACATAGTAGTCTATATGTGGAACAGATTGATAAGTTTGCAGTTTCATTAAAACAGTTAGCGAAAACATTTTTGAAATTAGAAGAAAAAAAGCAGACATTTTCAGAAGAAGAGATTGATGAAATGTTTGCCTGCGTAAGAGAAGAAGTGTGTGAAAAATGTGAGAAAAACAGTTGGTGCTGGGGCGAAAATTATATTCAGATGTATCAGATGGGATACGAGATTCTTGCAGCAGTAGATCAGTATGGAAATGAACTGGATGCAGAGACAAAAAGAAAACTGATGCAGCGCTGCATTATGGCTCCGCGGTTTTATCGGGGGATGCTTGACAGTTTTCACGAAGCAAGACAAAATATGATCTGGATCAATCGTATCGCAAGAAGCCGGGAAGGGTGTGCAACCCAGCTTGATCTATTTGCAGATATGCTGCAAAATGTGGCGAAAAACCTGGAAGACAGCATATTTACAGATGAAAGGTTGGGGAAACGGATCTTGTCTCAATTAAAAAGAAAAGGAATACGTGTACTTTCCATGCATTTTCTTGTGAATGGAGAGGGAAAATATGAATTGCATCTGACGATGCGCACCTGGAAAGCGGAAAAGATTCCGGTAAAAAGTCTGGCAGGGATTCTGAGTAATCTGACAGGAAGAAGATTGATTCCGGGAAAAGAAGGGGCGCAGTTGATCGGAGCGGATTATACAACAGTGGTCTTCCGAGAAGGACCATCCTATTACACAATGTCCGGAATAGCAAGAATCGGAAAAGGCTGCAGTAATATTTCAGGGGACAGTTTTACGATGATGGATCTTCCGGGTGGTAAAAGGGGAGTTGCATTGTCAGATGGCATGGGATGTGGGCAGGCTGCCTGTCGGGAAAGCACACTTGTGATAGAACTTCTCGAAGAACTTCTGGAAGCGGGATTTCCGGAAAAGACTGCGATCCAGATGATCAATACAACACTGGTCTGCGGAAGAGAAGAAATCCATTACTCTACGATCGACCTTACAGTGTTTGATCTGTATACAGGGGAATGTGAATTGATCAAGGCAGGCGCATCCTCAACTTTTATCCGAAGAAAGGATCAGATTGAGCATCTGACATCGACAAGCCTTCCAATCGGAGTGATGAATTCACTTGAAATAGATTCAGTGAAACGGCAGTTGACGGATGGAACGTATGTAATCATGCTGACAGATGGAGTGCTGGATGCACTTCCGGTAGGAGAGCAGGACTTCCTTCTTGAAACAATCATAAAAGGAACGGAAATACGAAATCCCAAGGAACTGGCCAGACACATTTTACAGCAGGTACTTAACTGGACAGGAAAAGAACCGGAGGATGATATGTCAGTTTTGGTTGCAGCTTTGTGGAAATGCAGAAAGTAGTCATTGACATAGAAGTAACCGTTAACGTATAGTTGAGGTATGATGGATAAAAGATTAGAAAAGATTGAAAACTATATCAGACAATATCATATGATAGAAAAAGGGGACAGGATTGTCATAGGTGTATCAGGCGGCGCAGACTCTGTATGTCTGCTGATGGCACTTTGTTCATTGCAGGAAAAGCTGGGATTTCAGGTGCTTGTCTGCCATGTGAATCATGAACTGCGCGGGGAGGAGGCTGCACAGGATGAGGCATATGTGGAAATGCTTTGTCATAAAATGCAGGTTCCTTTTTTTGCATTTCATGAAAATGTGGAATTAATTGCAAAAAAGCGGAAAGAATCATTGGAGGAAGCAGGCAGATATGTGCGAAGACAGGCATTTGAACAACTCTGTAAAGAACAGGGCGGGACAAAGATTGCAACAGCGCATCATAGTAATGACAATGCAGAAACAATGCTTCTTAACATGGCAAGAGGAACCGGGCTTCGCGGATTGTGTGGGATAAGACCAGTGTATGGAAAATGGATCCGCCCACTTCTGGAATTGTCCAGGGAAGAGATTGAACAGTGGTTGAAAGATTGTGATATCAGATATTGTGTTGACGAAACGAATCAGGAAGATGAATACACAAGGAACCGGATTCGTCATCATGTAATTCCGACATTAGAAGAACAGGTTAATACAAGGACGGTAGAACATTTTGTGAAGCTCAGTGAACAGGCAGAAGAAATCTATGAATATCTGGAAAAACAGACAGATCAGGCATGGAATATCTGTGTAAAACAGACAGACGGACTTCAAAGCAGGAAAGAAATATTTCTCAAGGCAGAGGAAATGAAACACCTTGATCCTGTGATAAAGAAATTACTGATCCAAAGATCAGTAAGTGAAGTGGCAGGGGCACAGAAAGATATTGAAAGCAGGCATATCCTGGCGGTACTGCAACTGTTTGAACGGCAGACAGGACGGCAGATCGATCTTCCGTATAGTGTTACAGCCAAAAGAATGTATGAGGGAGTTCTGCTTACAAAAGGTGATAAAAAAGTTACATCTGTACATCAGAAAGAGAAAAGAAAAGAAGAGAGTAATTTTGTTCTACAGCTTCAGATTCCGGGAGAAACACAGATCCCGGGAACAAATTTGAAAATCTGCTGTACGATCAGCGGTGAAAATGAGAAGAATTCAGCAAAAGAGATACCACAAAAAAGCTACACGAAATGCTTTGATTATGATATAATAAAAAGCAGTCTCTGTGTGAGATACAGACGACCCGGAGATTATTTTACAATTGAAGGGGAAGGAAAGAAAAAGAAGCTGAAGAGTTACTTTATTGATGAGAAGATTCCGCAAGAAGAACGGGACAGACAGCTTCTGATCGCAGAGGAAAGCCACATCGTATGGATTCCGGGCAGAAGGATGAGTTCGTACTACCAGGTGGGAGACCAGACGAAAAAGATTCTTAAGATAAAGATTATGGAGGAATAGAACAATGGCTGAGAAGATTAAAGTGTTAATTTCAGAGGAAGAAGTAGATGCAAGAATTCGTGAACTCGGAGAAAAGATCAGTAAAGAGTATGAAGGAAAGCAGATCCATCTGATCTGTGTTCTGAAAGGTGGAGTATTCTTTATGTGTGAACTCGCAAAGAGAATTACAGTTCCGGTATCTATGGACTTTATGTGTGTTGGAAGCTATGGCGACGGAACAAAATCCAGTGGTGTTGTAAGACTTGCGAAGGATCTGGATGAGTCTATTGAGAATAAGGAAGTATTGATCGTGGAAGATATCATTGATTCCGGTAATACACTGTATTATCTGATGGACGTACTTCGTCAGAGAAAGCCGGCAAGTCTCCGTCTTTGCACATTGCTTGATAAACCAGACCGCCGTGTGAAAGATGTGCACGTAGATTGGACAGGATTTGAGATTCCGGATGAGTTCGTAGTTGGATACGGACTGGATTATGCACAGAAGTATAGAAATCTTCCATACATCGGAGTAGTAGAAGTCGCAGAATAGAAAGGAAGCAATAAAAAATTGAATAATGACAGAAAAAGCAGAGGTCTGAGTGGGGCAACGATCATCAGTTTTGTTGTGATCCTTGTTGTGGTTCTGTGGATGGCGAACCAGCTTCAGATGCATCAGCAGGAGATGACATATACCTCCTTTGTCTCTGCAGTACAGGAAAAAAATGTTTCTGATGTCTACATCAATCAGAACAGTGCAGTTCCGACAGGAACCGTCTCTGTTACATTGAAAGATGATGGTAATACAAGGAAAGTGAATGTGTCAGATGTTGAGCAGGTAGAGAAGCTTCTGACAGAGAATCAGGTGGAGTACAGGCTTTCGGATGTACCGAAGGATTCTATGTTGACAACAGTTGTAGTTCCGATGCTGATCACACTTGGTGGAGTATTTCTGATCTTTTTCCTGATGAGCCGTCAGAACGGCGGGGGAAATTCTAAGGCGATGAACTTTGGAAAGAGCCGCGCAAAGATGAGTACGAAGAATGAGATCAAGGTTACATTTCGTGATGTTGCAGGATTGAGAGAAGAGAAGGAAGAACTGGAGGAGATCGTAGATTTTCTGAAAGATCCGAAGAAATACATCCAGGTTGGAGCACGTATCCCAAAAGGTGTTCTTTTAGAAGGACCTCCGGGAACCGGTAAGACACTTCTTGCAAAGGCTGTAGCCGGTGAGGCAGGAGTACCATTTTTCAGCATTTCGGGCTCAGATTTCGTTGAGATGTTTGTTGGTGTGGGTGCTTCCCGTGTCCGTGATCTGTTCCAGGATGCGAAGAAGAACGCACCATGTATCATATTTATTGATGAGATCGATGCAGTCGCAAGACGCCGCGGAAGCGGTCTTGGCGGTGGTCATGATGAGCGTGAGCAGACCCTGAACCAGCTCCTTGTAGAGATGGATGGATTTGGTGTAAATGAAGGCATTATCGTAATGGCAGCGACAAACCGTAAGGATATTCTGGATCCGGCAATCTTAAGACCGGGAAGATTTGACCGTGATGTCCTTGTCGGACGTCCGGATGTAGGTGGCAGAGAAGAGATCCTGAAAGTTCATGCGAGAAATAAGCCGCTTGGAGATGATGTGGATCTGAAGCAGATTGCCCAGACAACGGCAGGATTTTCAGGAGCAGATCTTGAGAATCTTCTCAACGAGGCTGCAATTCTGGCAGCGAAGGAGAACCGGGTGTACATTCAGCAGTCTGATATCCGTCATGCATTTGTGAAGGTCGGAATCGGTCCGGAGAAGAAGAGCCGTATCGTTTCTGAGAAAGAACGCAGGATTACAGCTTATCATGAAGCCGGACACGCGATCTTGTTCCATCTGCTTCCGGATGTAGGACCGGTTTACAGCGTATCTATCATTCCGACAGGCGGAGCCGGCGGATATACGATGCCGCTTCCGGAGAAGGATGATATGTTCAATACAAAGGGGCATATGCTTCAGGAAATTACAGTTTCCCTTGGTGGACGTGTTGCAGAAGAAGAGATTTTTGATGATATCACAACGGGAGCTTCCCAGGATATCAAGCAGGCAACAGCAATTGCAAAATCAATGATCACGAAGTTCGGTATGTCTGAAAGACTGGGGCTGATCAATTATGATAATGACAGCGATGAAGTATTCATTGGACGTGATTTCGGTCATACATCAAGAAGGTATGGCGAAAAAGTGGCCGGAACGATTGATGAAGAAGTGAAACGTATTATTGATGAGTGTTATTTGAAAGCGCGTGCACTTATTCAGGAGTATCATCCGGTACTCGAGAAGTGTGCACAACTGCTTCTTGAGAAGGAAAAGATAACAAGAAGTGAATTCGAAGCACTGTTTGCAGACAGTGAGGTTGAAGGATAGTAGTTATTATATGTATTTAGGATAAGATACCCTCTGCCGGCGGGCGATCCCGTGTTGGCCGGGGGTATTTTGGTTCTATTTTAGAATAGTTTTAAGAATTGAGTTAAAGGAGGCTAAACAGGTGAATAGAGAAGCACTGTTTTGTGACGGTACAGGTGATTATGTCTGTCCGGCAGAGCCTGAGATAAATGAAAAAGTAGTGTTGCGATTTCGTACGGCACACAATGATGTTGACGAAGTGAAACTTCACATCGGAGAACAGGAGTATCCTATGTGGAAGACACGTACGAACGGTGAATTTGACTTTTACGAGATTGAGTATCAGCTTGGTGAGGATATCTTAAGATATTGTTTTGAAATCAAGCAGGGAGCAGAAATCTGTTTTTATAGTAGGTATGGAATAACAGGGAAAAAAGAAAACTATTATGATTTTATTATTTCGCCGGGATTTAAGACACCCGAGTGGGCGAAAGGTGCTGTGATGTACCAGATCTTTGTTGATCGTTTTTATAATGGAGATCCGACAAATGATGTGGAGGATAACGAATATATTTATATTGGGGCACCGAGCCGCAAGGTGAAGGACTGGAATCAGGCACCGGAAGCAATGGATATCCGTAATTTTTACGGCGGGGATTTACAGGGTGTTTTAGATAAGCTGGATTATCTGCAGGATCTTGGAGTTGAAGTTATTTACTTCAATCCGCTGTTTGTTTCTCCGTCGAATCATAAGTATGATATTCAGGATTATGATTACATAGATCCGCATTATGGAAAGATTGTTGTGGATGACGGAGAAGTACTTCCGGCAGGTGCAAAGGATAATATCCATGCGACAAAGTATCAGCAACGTACAGGAGATATCCGCAATCTTGAGGCAAGTAATCAGTTGTTTATCAAACTGGTAGAAGAGATGCATAAGCGTGGAATGCGTGTAATTCTGGATGGTGTATTCAATCATTGTGGCTCTTTTAACAAATGGATGGACAGAGAACGTATCTATGAGCCGCAGCCGGACTATCCGAAGGGAGCATATGTAAGTAAAGAAAGTCCATATAACAGCTTTTTCCTGTTCCATGATGCGAGAAATGAACTCTGGCCTTATAACGGAACATATGATGGCTGGTGGGGACATGATACATTGCCAAAGCTCGATTATGAGGATTCACCACAGCTTGAGCAGTACATTATGGATATCGGAAGAAAATGGGTATCACCGCCGTATAACGTAGACGGATGGCGTCTTGATGTTGCAGCGGACCTTGGATTCAGTAATGAATACAACCATATCTTCTGGAAGAGATTCCGAAAGGAAGTTAAGGATGCGAATCCGGATGCAATTATATTAGCAGAACATTATGGAGATCCGCAGGATTGGCTTCAGGGAGATGAGTGGGACAGCGTTATGAATTATGACGCATTTATGGAACCGCTGACCTGGTTTTTGACTGGTATGGAGAAGCATAGTGATGAATATCGTCCGGATCTGTGTGGAAATGCTGACAACTTTGTCGGAGCGATGCGTCATTTTATGGCAAGTATGCTGACACCATCTCTTCAGGTGGCAATGAATGAACTTTCAAACCATGACCATTCTCGTTTCCTGACACGTACGAACCACAAGGCAGGACGCGTGGCACAGCTTGGAACAGAAGCAGCTGAAAAGGATGTGAATAAGGCAATCTTACGAGAAGCGGTTATTATGCAGATGACCTGGATCGGTGCGCCGACGATTTATTATGGTGATGAGGCAGGACTTTGTGGATTCACCGATCCGGATAACCGGAGAACTTTCCCATGGGGGAACGAAGACAAAGAACTTCAGGCATTCCACAAAGAAGTGATCCGTATCCACAAGGAAGAGAAACCGCTGAAAAAAGGTTCTATCAAGTTACTGGCGTCAGATGAAAATCTGCTGGCCTATGGAAGATTTGAAGCAGATGAACAGATTGTCGTTGTTGTGAATAACAGTGATGAACTTCGTACAGTGACCGTACCGGTATGGTATGCGGGTATAGAGATGGAAGGACGGATGAAACGACTGATCTACTCTTATGAAAACGGTTATACGACGGAATATGACGAGTATATCGTACAAGATGGAGAGATTGTCCTGAATATGGGATCTCATTCAGCAATCGTATTAAAGCCGGCAGAAGCATTGAGATTGATGCCGTAAGAAGTGGAACGGTATTTTGCAGATAAAGAAAGAGCATTATACAAGAATAATAAAAATACGGGATGAGCAGTTTTAATATCTGTTCATCCCGTATTTGTTACTATTATTATTTTGTCAGAACCTCTGCCCCATTCTCAGTGATGAGAACCATGTACTCAATCTGGGCAGAAAGACCGTCATCCATTGTATAAATAGTCCAGTCATTGTCCTCATCTACGAAGAAGTCAGGGCTGCCTTCGTTGATCATAGGCTCAATCGTGAACATCATACCTGGAACGAGAAGCATCTCACTTCCCTTTGGTGTCACATAGCTGACAAAAGGATCTTCATGGAATTCCAGACCGATACCGTGTCCGCCGATATCCTCTACGACAGAGTATCCGTTTGCACGGGCATGTGTATTGATCGCATCTGCGATATCACCTAAATGTCCCCAAGGCTTCGCAGCCTCAAGTCCAAGCTTCACACACTCTTCTGTGACGCGGACGATGCGCTCTGCACGTTCAGATACTTTTCCCATTTTGAACATACGGGATGCATCAGAAAAATATCCGTCAAGAATAGTGGATACATCAACATTGATGATATCTCCCTCTTCCAGAATGATATTCTCATCCGGAATGCCGTGACAAATCTCATTATTAATAGAAGTACACACGCTCTTAGGGAATCCCTGATAATTGAGCGGAGCCGGGATACCACCGTGTTCTTTTGTGAAACGATATACGATGTCATCAATCTCCTGTGTGCTCATTCCAATGTGGATCTGTCTTGCTACTTCATCCAGGATCGCTGTATTAAGCTCAGCACTTTTTCTGATCTTTTCAATCTGGAATGGAGTTTTTAAAATCTTACGTGTCGGAACAATCTCACCACGTTCAGCATGCATCATTATCTTTTCTTCAATCGGCATATGGCATTTCTTATACTTCTTGCCGCTGCCGCACCAGCACAATTCATTTCTTTCCATGATATTACCTCTTCTAAAAATCACTTATTTTCTCTGTTTCTACTTATTTTATCACAAAATTCGACAAAAAGATACATGTTATGCTTGCCGAGAACGTAAAAATATAGTACGATTAAGATTCAGATAGGAGTGATAATGCATATGTGGTATTGGGCGATTATGGTACTGCTGATTTTAGGAAGTATCGCACTTCTTTGCAGTACATTTATAAGTGTAAAAAAGAATAAGGCACAGGACGCAGAGCGGAGAAAGCAGTCCAGGAATGGAAAGCGTAACAAGGCAGATCAGGGATATGATCCAGAAGAGGATCAGCCGCAGGGAAAGAAGAGACGCAGTTCAGGGCAGAACGGTTCTATGGATTCAGCGAAGCGTTCTTCTAAAAAAAGAAGACAGTGGAAGATTATCCTGGAAGATCTGGATACATGGCAGAAATATAGCTTCATATTCTATGATGAAGTGCAAAGAGGAATGACAATTATGAGAAGTATCTGCCACTGCATGAGGATGGAAGAGTATCCAAGCAGCATTGTGTGATCATACAGAGAGGTGACTGTTTGTATCTGATGGATGATGGTTCCAAGAATGGAACATACTTGAACGGAATCCTGGTAGATCGTCCGACAGAGGTTCAGAGGGAAGATGTGATCGGTGTTGGAGAGACCAGACTGGAGATTCTCAGAATTTTAAGAGAAAGTGAATAATGAAATTACAGGCAAGGAAGTCCGGCGGAAAAGTCAGGACTTCTTTTTCTTTTAGATCGTAAAATGAAGAGTCTGTGTGAAAGTAACAGTTGAGTAAGGAAAATCATATAGTAGTTATATAGTTACTGTTCACTCCCGTGTCAATCACTTCGCTGATTGACACGGAGGATGCGTGTTTTGACTTGAATGCATCTCGCCCCATCGCCAAAGGCGATTTAAAATGGCGAGATGCGTTGCTGGTCGCACATCGTGTGAACAGTAACGTTATATAGCCGCCGGATTTATAAGCTGCAATCAACAGGAATGCGGACAGCAGAGACGGCACAACTTATTGTCAGTGGGAGTGAGCAACATGTACCAGAAATTGCCTTATTATATGGCCTATCCGATACAGACAGAATATGATGAGAGAGCAGAAAGGACAGACCTGGAGTATATGAAAAGCCTGTACCCGGATCTTCCAAAGAGAATACTGCCTTATGTCGAAGAGGAATGTGACAGGATGGAATACACGGGGAGTGTGATGTTTGATGTTTATCCGGATAAATTGCAGCTACGCATCATGTGCAGCAGAATTTGCGAAAATGTAAAAAAACAGGAGAAAATGTTTGCCGGGGAAGAGCGGATGTTAAGAGATCTGGCGGAAGTTTTGTTATATCAGGAAATCTACCGACGCAGGGGCGAACAGAGAAAAAGGAAACAAAAAATTTACAGTTATTGTTCATTGCCAGGAAAATCTATGATATAATCATTCAGATTACAACAAAAGAAACGGATTCAGAAGAAGGGAACGGATACAAATGAAAAGTAATCTTATATTTATCGGTATGCCGGCTGTCGGAAAAAGTACAGTTGGTATTGTAGTAGCAAAAAGACTTGGAAAAGGTTTCATAGATTCAGATCTTCTGATTCAGGAACAAGAAGGAAAACTTCTGCGTGAAATCATAGCAGAAGTCGGTGATGATGGGTTTTTAAAAATTGAAAATCAGGTAAATCGTGATATAAAAGCAGAAAATGCGGTTATTTCTCCGGGCGGAAGTGTTGTCTATTGCGAGGAAGCAATGAAACATTTTAAAGAAATCGGAATTGTTGTATATCTTCATGCTTCTTATCAGACAATAAAGAGGAGAATCAGGAATCCTCAAAAAAGAGGAGTTGTTTTGAAGGACGGTCAGACATTAAAAGACCTGTATGACGAGCGAAAAGTCCTTTTTGAGAAGTATGCAGATGTGACAATCAGTGAAGAGGGCTGTCAGATTGAAGAAACAATAGAAAATGTACTTGATGCTATTGAGAATTACTCTTAAAATAAAGCGTGAATATTACCGTCATAGAAAAAAGGGATTCCACAATGAAAGATTTTGTGTTATAGTTATGTATGGATTATATTGTAATTAAGATAGATAGTTCTTTTCGTATAGACAAAGACACAAGAATAAATCGTTACTGAACACAGGATCTGTGGGAAGTAATACAGAATCGGACAATTGAGGTGCAAAATGGAGCAATATATTATTAAGGGTGGTAATCCGCTGGTTGGGGAAGTTGAAATCGGCGGAGCTAAGAATGCGGCACTTGGAATTCTTGCAGCTGCAATCATGGCAGATGAACCGGTTTTGATTGAGAATCTTCCGGATGTGAATGACATTAATGTCATGCTGGAGGCAATCGAGGGAATCGGTGCAATGGTACAGAGAATTGACAGACATACAGTAAAGATCAATGGAAATACAATTGGAGATTTCAGTATTGATTATGACTATATTAAGAAGATCAGAGCGTCTTATTATTTGTTAGGTGCACTTCTTGGAAAATACAAGAGAGCAGAAGTAGCACTTCCGGGAGGATGCAATATCGGAAGCAGACCGATCGATCAGCATCTGAAAGGATTCCGTGCACTTGGAGCAGATGTAGACATTGAGTATGGTAAGATTGTTGCAGAGGCGGAAGAACTGAAGGGAACACATCTTTATTTCGATGTTGTGACTGTAGGTGCAACGATCAACGTAATGATGGCAGCAGCTATGGCTGACGGTCTTACGATCATGGAGAACGTAGCGAAAGAGCCACATGTTGTAGATGTAGCGAACTTCTTGAACAGTATGGGAGCAAATATCCGTGGTGCAGGAACAGACGTGATCAAGATCCGTGGAGTGAAGTCCCTGCACAAGGCAGAGTACTCCATCATTCCGGATCAGATCGAAGCAGGAACATTTATGTTTGCCGCTGCAGCAACACGCGGAGATGTGACAGTACTCAATGTGATTCCGAAGCATTTAGACGCAACGATCTCCAAGCTGGTAGATATCGGATGTGAAGTGGAAGAATTTGACGATGCAGTCCGTGTAGTGGCTAAGGGACGTCTGACAAGTACACAGGTGAAGACATTACCATATCCGGGATATCCGACAGATATGCAGCCACAGATCGGGGTTGTGCTTGCACTTGCGAAGGGAACAAGTACGATCACAGAAAGTATCTTCGAGAATCGTTTTAAATATTTAGATGAGCTGGCACGTATGGGTGCGAATGTCAAAGTTGAAGGCAATTCAGCAACAATCGAGGGTGTTGAGAAATTTACAGCAGCAAGAGTCAGCGCGCCGGATCTTCGTGCAGGAGCTGCGCTTTGCATCGCAGGACTTGCAACAGAAGGAATTACGATCGTAGATGATATTGTTTATATCCAGAGAGGATACGAACGCTTTGAAGAGAAACTCAGAAGTCTGGGTGGAATCATCGAGAAAGTGTCCAGTGAAAAAGAGATTCAGAAATTCAAATTAAAAGTTGGCTAAACCGAGGTTACTGTTTACAACAAGCTGCGGCCGGCAGCGAGCCGATACAGACAGAATCCGAAGAAATATGATGTGGGAACGTATGCAGGTGTCGGAACGAAAGTTCTGATACCTGTTTTCAGTTTATATGTCAGGAGTTATGGCGTAATAGGCGATCAGGCAGGTCTAATGAAACAGTGGCGGGATATTAATAAGAAAACAGCAGGAGCAACGAACGATGAATGAATTTGAACAGGCAGAAGAACGGAGAAAAAGACAGAGAGAAGAAATTAAACAAAAGAGGATCAGACAGCTCAGACGAAGAATGACTATTTCCGGCTGTATTTTGTTGTGCATAATCATAGCGCTGGCAGCCTTTGCAGTCAATGTGGCTAAGAAAAAGAAACTGGCAGCAGAACAGAAAAAACAACTGGAGCAGGAGATTGCACAGATGAATGAATCGCTGAATGACTGCTACAATACTTTCCTGACGGATAATGGAGTGTCAGCGGAAAAGTCTGATGTTACAGCATTTACGAAATGGCTGGAAAAGAACTATTCTGAAGAGATGGATGATTTATTTCCAGTCTATCAGAAGAATAAAAAGATAACAGTGCAGGATATTTATGATTCCTTTGGAGCAACTTTGCATGTTCTGTCAGATACATACGAAGGAAAATTAAAGGATGAAGCTACCGCTGCGAAGAATCATATCTATGAGAAGAAGGCAGCAGAGAACGGAACCGTGCAGATCACAGCGGCAGGTGACCTCTGTCTGGAGGAAGATGGATATGTTCTCGATTATTATGATACGGTAAATGACTTGTCCAAATGCATTTTCAAGACAATTCTGGATCAGACAAATGCAGCAGATATTTTCTTCCTGAATCATGAATATTGTATCAGTGACCGTGGAACCCCGCTGGAGGATAAGTATTATGTATTCCGTGCAAAACCAGAACGCATGAAGTTGCTGGAACAGATGGGAACAGATATTGTTTCAATTGCGAATAATCACATTTACGATTATGGTGCAGATGCGATGGATGATACGATCAATCTGTTAGATCAGGCGAAGATCACTCATGTTGGAGGCGGAACGAATCTGGATGAGGCAAAGCAGCCGACTTATTATATTATCAATGGAATCAAGATCGGATTTGTGGCAGCTTCCGAGGGAGAACAGTATAAATTTACACCGGAAGCAACAGATTCAACGACAGGTATTCTTACATCCTACGACACAACAGAGTATAATCAGGTGATCGCGGATGCATCAAAGGAATGTGATTATCTGATCGCATATGTTCATTGGGGAACAGAAGATGAGGATATGTATAATTCAACACAGACAGAGCATGGAAAAGAATTCCTGAAGTCAGGAGCAGATATCGTGATCGGAGGTCATCCGCATGTACTTCAGGGAATTGAATATACAGAAGATGGACCTATTGTATACAGTCTGGGCGATTTCTGGTTTAATGATGAGACAAAATATACGGGACTTCTGAATCTTGAGATTACATCAGAAGGATTGAAGCAGATGTCCTTTACACCGTGTGAGCAGAAAGACAGCCAGACACAGTATCTGAATAATGCAGAGTCCCAGAGAGCACTTTTTGATCACTTGCAGAAGATTTCACCGAATATTACAATCGATGATACCGGAGTGATCACGGAGTTGAAAGATGTTGATGCAGAATCATAGAAATATAAAAGTTTTATCAACTTCAGGAAACGGTATTGACATAATCAACAAGGTGTTGTATAGTCTGATACGAAACAAAATTAAATAGATGATACTTTCTCTTATTCAGAGCAGTGGAGATACAAAGGATCTAAGAAGCTGCGGCAACCCCTCGTAATAGGAAGGTGCCAACCTGAGCGAGTTATTTCGAACAATAAGAGGATTGTTAAGATAAACTGACAGTCCGCTTGATGCGGGCTGTTTTCATTTACGCGAGCAACGAGCCAAAGTCCGTGCTTGCACGAGACCTTGGCGACTGCCGCGATAACTTGAGAAACTCGCAGAGCGTGTTTCTCATAGTTATTGGCAATGTAAGCAAATGAAGACAGCACAAGCGAGAGAAAGTGAGATATTGCTGTGGGGACAGCAACCGGAAAGGAGAACAGATATGGAAAGAGAAAAGATTTTATTTACATCAGAATCAGTAACTGAGGGACACCCGGATAAGATGTGTGACCAGATCTCAGATGCGATCCTTGATGAACTGATGAGACAGGACCCGATGAGCCGTGTGGCATGTGAGACATGTTGTACAACAGGTCTTGTAATGGTTATGGGAGAGATTACAACAAAGGCTTATGTAGATATCCAGAAGATCGTTCGTGACACAGTTCGCGAGATCGGATACACAAGAGGAAAATATGGATTTGACGCTGATACATGTGGCGTGATCACAACACTGGATGAGCAGTCAGCAGATATCGCACTCGGAGTAGATAAAGCACTTGAGGCGAAAGAGAACAAGATGTCAGATGAAGACATCGAGGCGATCGGAGCAGGAGACCAGGGTATGATGTTCGGTTATGCTTCTGATGAGACAGAAGAGTATATGCCTTACCCGGTTGCAATGGCTCATAAGCTTGCACGTCAGCTGACAAAGGTTCGTAAAGACGGAACACTTACTTACCTTCGTCCGGATGGAAAGACACAGGTTACAGTAGAGTACAACGAAGACGGTTCTGTAAAGCGTCTGGATGCAGTTGTTCTTTCTACACAGCATGACCCGGATGTGACTCAGGAGCAGATTCATGAGGATATTAAGAAATATGTATTCGATGAGATTATTCCGGCAGAACTCGTAGACGAAGAGACAAAGTTCTTCGTAAACCCGACAGGACGTTTCGTGATCGGTGGACCACACGGAGACAGCGGACTGACAGGACGTAAGATCATCGTTGATACTTACGGCGGAATGGCTCGTCACGGTGGCGGTGCTTTCTCCGGAAAGGACTGTACAAAGGTAGACCGTTCTGCAGCTTATGCAGCACGTTATGCAGCAAAGAATGTTGTAGCAGCAGGACTTGCTAAGAAATGTGAGATTCAGCTTTCTTATGCAATCGGTGTTGCACAGCCGACATCTATCGCAGTTGATACATTCGGAACAGGAAAACTTTCTGATACAAAACTGGTTGAGATCCTTCGTGAGAACTTTGATTTCCGTCCGGCAGGAATCATCAAGATGCTGGATCTGAGAAGACCAATCTACAAACAGACAGCAGCTTACGGACATTTTGGACGCAACGACCTGGATCTTCCATGGGAGAAGCTGGACAAGGTTGACGATTTAAAGAAATATCTGTAAGATAGAAATATCTGATACAAGCACCGGAAGGTGCCTGACACCCGTCATAAAGTGTCAGGCACCTTTTTCAATACGGAAAGGAGATGCTTCTATGAAATTACGTACCAAACTGATTATTGCTTTTGTAGTCGTTATGATCTTTCCTGTAACATTTGCACTGATCGCAATGCATGCATTTGTTCCGGGAAGAGGGGCAGAGATACAGCAGCTGTATCTGATCGCAGTTGTCCTTACGACAGCATTTCTAATCTTGTGGATCTACAGATCGGTATCGGTCCCGCTGGAGAAACTTCAGAGAGCTGCACGCAATATCAAAGAGGGTAATCTTGACTTTGAGATCAAGGCAGAATCAAATGACGAGATCGGACAACTCTGTCAGGACTTTGAAGAGATGCGTCTCAGACTGAAAGCACAGGCCGAAGAAAAGGTCGCATTTGACAGAGAGAATAAAGAGCTGATCAGTAACATTTCACATGACCTGAAGACTCCGATCACAGCGATCAAAGGTTATGTGGAAGGAATTATGGATGGGGTAGCAGATACGCCGGAAAAGATGGACAGATACATCAGAACCATTTATAATAAAGCTAATGAGATGAATCTTCTGATCAATGAACTGACGCTTTATTCAAAGATCGATACGAATCGAATTCCGTATAATTTCACAACAATCTCTGCGAAGGGATATTTTGCAGATTGTGCGGAGGATTTAAGTGTAGAACTGGAATCAAAGGGAGCTGAATTTACTTACAGGAACTTTATGGAAGAGGACAGCAAGGTGATCGTAGATCCGGAGCAGCTTCGAAGAGTCATCAATAACATCGTATCAAATTCTATCAAATATACAGATAAGCCAAAGGTGAAGATTACGATGGATGTAAAGGACGTGGGAGACTTTATTCAGGTAGAACTGGAAGATAACGGAAAGGGCATTGCGGCAAAGGATCTGCCGAATATCTTTGACCGTTTCTACCGGACAGATGCTTCAAGGAATTCTTCCAAGGGAGGAAGCGGCATCGGTCTTTCTATCGTGAAGAAGATTGTGGAAGAGCACGGAGGAAAGATCTGGGCAACCAGCGAAGAGGGCGTTGGAACCACGATGTATTTTGTAATAAGAAAATATCAGGAGGTACCCGTAGAAGATGAGTAAACGTATTTTAATCGTAGAAGACGAGGAAAGCATTGCAGATCTTGAGAAAGACTATCTGGAGCTGAGTGGTTTTGAAGTCGAGGTTGCGAATGATGGTGAGATAGGACTGAAGAAAGGACTTGAAGGAGAATTTGATCTGATCATTCTGGATCTGATGCTTCCGGGAGTAGATGGATTTGAGATCTGTCGTCAGATCCGCAGCCAGAAGAATACACCGATCATTATGGTTTCAGCGAAGAAAGATGATATTGATAAGATTCGTGGGCTTGGACTTGGCGCAGATGATTATATGACAAAACCGTTCAGCCCAAGTGAACTTGTAGCGCGTGTGAAAGCACATCTTGCAAGATATGAGAGACTGATCGGAAGTAATGTAGAGCAGAATGAAGTGATCGAGATCCGTGGATTGAAGATTGACAAGACAGCACGTCGTGTCTGGGTGAATGGAGAAGAGAAGTCTTTCACAACGAAAGAATTTGACCTTTTAACTTTCCTTGCAGGACATCCGAATCATGTGTACAGCAAGGAAGAGCTTTTCCGTGAGATCTGGGATATGGAGTCGATCGGAGACATTGCAACTGTTACAGTACATATTAAGAAGATCCGTGAGAAGATTGAGTATGATACTTCACATCCTCAATATATTGAGACAATCTGGGGTGTGGGATACAGATTTAAAGTATAAGAAGAAAGAGAGGACTCTGCCAGTGAATGGTGGGGTTCTTTTTTGTATATTAGGAAAGTGCTTTCCTAATATATAAAAAACGCTCCGCTAAGGATGCGCA
>ENA-ORTJ01000656-ORTJ01000656.1-human-gut-metagenome-genome-assembly--contig:-NODE-656-length-28720-cov-4.753358_pt1 | contig 28720 bp, 24 predicted proteins | sample MGYA00242069_ERZ509187 | MGnify/ENA primary metagenome ERZ509187 (study PRJEB26280, sample SAMEA2338779) | human gut metagenome | biome: human gut; feature: human-associated habitat; material: faeces... | reverse complement strand
TGATGGTAGATTTGTCACAGCAGCATTACCGGACATTCGTACAGCGTATACTTTATGGGATCTGGCAGATCGCTATATGGGAGAAAAATCCTTTAGCAGACAGGAGTATATCGAACAGGTAAAAGAATTAAATCATTTAAGTGGAGATACGATCGAAAGCGGAGCTTATTTAATGGTTCCTTATGCGGAAACGGTTTCTGAGTTATAATACATGATATACTTCTGGATTCGTTACCAGAAGGGAACAAGGAAAAAGTTTCAGACTATCTAAAACCCCAACAAAAATAAACCTTCATACCAGTTGCCACCACGCGAGCACATGTTCTGAAATCGGTGTTTTTATGCTATCAGGACAGCTGATAGTAATTCTTTAAGAATTCAAGAAACTGTCCTGCCGGTTCTGACAGATATCGAACCGGTGAATATACAATATAAAGTTTTCGTAAAAAAGCTTCTTTTCCCAATGGAAAAAACAGTAGTTTCCCCTGTTTTGCATCAGCAGCAACTGTCGCACGGGAGAGAATCGAAATTCCCATTCCAAGTTTAATACATTTTTTTAAAGAACCGGCATCATCCATAATGGCGATAACGTTTAAATCATCTAATGTAAGCCCTCTGTTTTTCAAAAAATGGAGGGTTTCCTGTTTTGTTCCGGAATTATCTTCCCGCAACAAAAATGGCTCTTTCAACAGCGCATTCAATGGTTCTTTCTTTTTTGTGAAATCCTGATAGTAAGGTGTCGCAGGAGTAGCAATAACCAATTCATCTGATGCAAAAGCCAAAAATTCGCAAGTAGTATCCGAACAGGTGGTTCCTACAAGTCCCAGATCACAGGTACCATCATCAATCTTGTGAATGATTTCCAGACTGTCTCCACAAATAGTATGAAATGTAACATCCGAAAACTTATCATGATAGGTTGTCAGTAATTCCGGAAGTACATAGAGCGATGGTACAGAGGATACACCGATCTGTAATTTATTTGTTCCTTCATTGGAAAGCTCCAGTACAGCTTTTTGCTGCAATGTCAAAATTTCAGAGGCATATTGGTAGAGCTTCATGCCTGCTGGTGTTACGGACAGAGTTTTTGTTGTGCGTTTTAATAGTTGTGTATGAAATTCCTGCTCCAGGGAACGAATATGCGCACTGACTGTCGGCTGGGACAAATATAGTTTTTGTGCTGCCTGCGAAAAACTCTGGTATTTTACGGTATATACAAATGCTTCTAGTTGTCTGATGTCCATATCCATTTTCCTCTTTCTACGTGTTTCTTTATAAAAATCCTGCCTTTTCTGCCATAGCACTTTTTTATAGCAAAATATAAATCATATTCATTTTGACTCCAACATTTATATCCTATTGAAAAATCAATATAAAATGCTTCTAATTTGATTTTACTCCTATTTATAGATTTTCTCAATATATTTATTTAAGTTATCAATATTAACGATTTTACTGGAAAATGTAGGAATGTTATACTAAATGTAACAAAAACAGACGTAGTAAAACGTCAGAAAAACAAAGGAGAACAGTTATGAAACTTTTCAACAACACATGGAAGCTTGCAATCGCAGGTGCCATTGTCGGTGTACTGGCAGCATTGCTTGCATTCTTCGGAAACCCGGCAAACATGGCCATCTGCGTGGCATGTTTTATCCGTGACACAGCAGGAGCATTAAGTCTCCATTCCGCCGCACCGGTACAGTATTTCCGTCCGGAAATTGTAGGATTTGTAGTAGGCGCATTTCTTATTTCTCTGATCACAAAAGAGTACAAAGCAACCGCAGGTTCCGCACCAATGATCCGTTTCCTGCTTGGAATGATCATGATGATCGGCGCTTTGGTATTCCTTGGATGTCCGCTTCGTATGGTAATCCGTATGTCTGCCGGTGATCTGAATGCTTATGTGGCATTGATCGGTTTTGCAGGCGGTGTGGCAACAGGAACCTTCTTCCTGAAAAAAGGATTCACACTTGGAAGAGCTTATGAAACAAAGAAAACAAACGGCATGGTATTGCCGATCGCATTAATCGTTTTGCTGATTATCGGTATCTCAACCGGTGCATATACAGCAAGTACTGAAGGACCGGGAAGTATGCATGCACCAATCGTCATTGCATTAATTGCAGCCCTGATCATTGGTGCCATCGCACAGATGAGCAGAATGTGTTTTGCAGGAAGTATCCGTGACGTCATTCTGATGAAAAATTTTGACCTGATCAGCATCATTGGCGCACTGTTCGTTGTTATGTTAATTTACAATATTGCAACAGGAAACTTCCACTTCAGTTTTTCCGGTCAGCCAATCGCACACTCCCAGCATTTGTGGAACATCCTTGGTATGTATGTAGTAGGATTTGGTGCTGTACTGGCAGGTGGATGTCCGCTGCGTCAGCTGATCCTTGCAGGACAGGGTTCTTCCGACAGTGCGGTAACTTTCCTTGGTATGCTCCTTGGTGCAGCATTTGCACATAACTTCGGTCTGGCAGGCGCAGCAGCGAAAGCAGCTACCGAAACTGAAGCCGCAGTTGCAGGTGGTCCGGCTACCGCAGGTAAAGCAGCAGTGATTGCATGTATTATCGTATTATTTATTATTGCAGTAACAAATAAAAGAAATCTGAAAAGAGGAAAATAAAAATGGCAGAATTCATTGAAGTAGATGTAAGAGGACTTTCCTGCCCAGAACCAGTATTGCTTGTCATGGACGCTATGGATGAACATCCGGGTGAAACCATTCATGTAATCGGCGATGAAGCCCATACAAGAACCAACATTGAAAAAACATTAAACTATCAGAAAAAAGAATTTCACACTGAACAGAAAAACGGTTGCTTTGAAATTACATTTCGGGCATAATAAGGGAGCAGATGATCAGATATGTTATGCTTTGTGATCAAACGATAACTCTGTATCATAACTGATCAAAATGCAACTTATTTAGGAAAGAAACTTATTAAAAAACGGAGCGTTATTATCATGCGAAAGAAAAAACCTTATCAGATTTTGACATTTCATACCACATCAGCTGCCATGGCCATGGAGCTGTATTGTAAAGAGCATGACATACCCGGTCGTTTAATCCCGGTTCCACGGGAACTGTCTGCCGGCTGCGGTCTGGCCTGGCGCATACCCCCGGAAGCGTACGCCCGTCATAAAAATAATTTACTTGGCTCCAACATTGAAATTGAACAAAATGTAGAGCTGGTTATTTAGATATCTGATACCACATAACCAATAATCTGAAATGGAATATTCCCCTGGATTGTAACAGTAGTTTCTATCCGGGGGACTTTTTATAAGCTGTTTTAATAAAAAATGAAGGCTATTTCATTTGGCAGAAACATCCAGTTCCAACCGCATAAGAACCAGCTCCTGCCAATGACCGTCTCTGCTGAGAAAACCTCTTGGATTTCTTCCATATTCCACAAAACCATGCTTTTTGTATAACCTGATTGCATTTTCGTTTTCAGAGACAACTTCCAGTTCTAACTGTAAAAAACCGGCATTCTTCGCACATTCGATACAAGATTTTGTGAGTGCATCGCCAATGCCGAGTCCCCAGTATCCTTCCAGGATACTGATACCAAATTCTACCCGATGCCGCATTTTATCACAATTTCGAATCAGACTGTTGCCGGCAGAGCCGACTAATTTTCCGTCTACAAAGGCACAGATTTCCACGTCTGTTCCACTGCATTTTGTTTCCTTCAATTGCCGTTCAAGAGAAATAATATCCAAGGTGCATTCATCCGGATATGTAAGAAGGAAGTCCGTTTCTTTATGGGTTTGTACAAAATAAGCATGATGCCGTACTGCATCAGACGCTTCTGCATTTCGTAAGATACATTTCTGTCCGTTTTTTAACTGTATTGGTTGATAAAAAAACATAAGTCCTCCAAAACATTTTTCTTAAGTATACCACAAAATAGCCGGAAAATTGTTTGATTTTTCTTAAAAATGCATATGTCTCCCTAGACAAATGCGTCGAATTTCAATTTTTATAGAATCGAAAAAAAACAATTTTCCCTTGACACATCCCCATATCATCATATATATTAGCATTAATAAGAGGGAGTAACCTACGTGATCCCACGTTTACGATGTCGTCAGTACGATGTGATACATCCGGTGTCGTAAGAAAACGGTGAGACTTTTATTGTACATTGATCGTGCAATAATGGTCTCTTTTTTATTTCAAAGATTCCTGAATTTGCATAATCAAACAGCAGATTGCAGATAACAAAATGCAGACAAACAGGAGGATTTGATATGAAAGAAATGTATCAGCTGACCGCAACGCAGGTTATGGACCGCTTTAACAGTTCCACGCAGGGACTGACATCTACTCAGGCAGAGGAACGCCACCGCACATCCGGATGGAACGAACTGACCGCTGCAAAACCGAAACCTTTATGGAAACTTTTTCTGGAACAATTTCAGGATTTTCTTGTAATCATTCTCATAATCGCAGCTATTATATCCGGACTGCTTGGTGACGCGGAAAGCGCCGCCGTTATTCTCGTTGTTATCGCATTAAATGCCATACTTGGAACGGTACAGACCCGACAGGCAGAACATTCCTTAAACAGTCTGAAAAACCTATCCGCGCCAAAAGCTTCCGTACTTCGTGACGGATCCGTCCTGCAGCTTCCTGCCAGAGAACTGGTTCCCGGTGATATCGTCCTTTTGGAAGCAGGAGATATCGTTCCTGCAGATGGTCGAATCATCGAATGTATCAGTTTAAAAATTGATGAAAGTGCCCTGACCGGAGAGAGCCTCAGTGTGGATAAAATCATTGATGCAATTCCCGAGCAGGCAGCTTTGGGCGATCGGAGAAATATGGTCTTTTCCGGCAGTTTTATTACCAACGGTCGTGGAAAAATCATCATTACAGATATTGGCATGCACACAGAGGTCGGTAAAATTGCGAATCTTTTGCACAATACATCTGCAAAGCGAACCCCGCTGCAAACTTCGCTTGATTCTTTCGGGAAAAAGCTGTCTATTGCCATTTTAATCTTTTGCGGCATTTTGTTCGGAATGAGTGTCTTTCGCGGAGAATCTATCGGAAATGCCTTTTTGTTTGCAGTTGCTCTGGCAGTTGCAGCAATTCCAGAAGCATTAAGCTCCATCGTAACCATCGTTTTATCCTTTGGCACACAGAAAATGGCAAAAGAGCATGCCATTATCCGAAAACTTCAGGCAGTGGAGGGGCTTGGAAGCATTTCTGTCATTTGTTCAGATAAAACAGGAACTCTGACGCAAAATAAAATGACTGTGGAACACTATTATGTGAATGGTCAATCCATTCCTGCAAATGAGATATCCCATTCCGATACTGCCAATACACGGTTATATTTCGCCAGTGTATTGTGTAATGATGCAAAAATAGAAGATAAAAATATAGAAATCGGTGATCCGACAGAAATTGCTCTGCTGCAAATGGAACCTCAGATGCACAGCACCATTTCAGAAATACAGGCAGAATACCCAAGAATTGACGAACTTCCCTTTGACAGTGAACGTAAAATGATGACAACACGGCATACATGTTCGAATTCTGAGCATACTACTGATTCTGAAGCAAAACAGTTTCTAATTGTAAAAGGTGCAGTTGATGTACTGCTGCAAAGAACCGATTCCATTTGGACCAAAAATGGCACAATTTCATTGAACCCAGAAGAACAAAATCGTATTCAACTGCAGAATCAGAAATATTCCGAACAGGGATTGCGTGTCCTTGCCTTCGCTTACCGGGAACTGTCTGACCTATCCGGCATAGACAAACTTACTTTTAATGATGAATATCATCTGACATTTCTTGGTCTGATTGCCATGATGGATCCGCCGCGCCCGGAATCCAAAAATGCAGTAGCAACCTGCATCAAAGCGGGCATTCGCCCGGTCATGATTACTGGAGACCATATTTTGACTGCATCCGCTATTGCCAAACGAATTGGTATTCTGACCCCGGGCACAAAAGCATGTGAAGGTGCCGCCCTCGATACTATGTCAGATCAGGAATTGCAGGAACTGGTTCCAGAAATATCCGTTTATGCCAGAGTTTCACCAGAACATAAAATCCGCATTGTTCGGGCATGGCAGGCACGGGGAAATATTGTTGCCATGACAGGAGACGGTGTCAATGATGCTCCGGCACTAAAACAAGCAGATATTGGTGTTGCTATGGGAAACACCGGAACAGAAGTCGCAAAGGATGCTGCAGACATGGTTCTGACCGATGACAATTTTTCCACGATTGTATCTGCTGTAAAAAATGGTAGAAATCTATATCAAAACATTTTACATGCCATTGAGTTTTTATTATCCGGAAATCTGGGTGCCATTCTGACCGTTTTAGCAGCATCCCTTGCCGGACTTCCGGTTCCATTTGCACCGGTACATTTGCTTTTTATCAATTTACTGACAGACAGCCTTCCGGCAATTGCCCTTGGACTGGAACCACACACAGACGATGTAATGAAAGAACATCCTAGAGCTGCCACAGGTTCCATTTTAACCTCTTCTTTTCTGAAAAAAATCGGTTTAGAAGGACTTGTAATCGGAGCCGTAACAATCTGTTCCTTCCTCACGGGTTTGTATCGGGGAAACGCAGTACTTGCCAGTACCTGTGCGTTTGGTACGCTTTGCCTTGCACGGTTGTTTCATGGATTTAACTGCAAATCCGAAAAACCTGTTTTATTTACGGAAAAGATGTTTCACAGTAAATGGCTGCTTGGCGCATTTGCATTTGGTGCAGCTTTGATTACTGGTGTGCTGACGTATCCGGGATTGCAGGAGCTCTTTAAAGTACAAACACTGACAATGCCACAGCTTGGTATGGTGTATTTGTACGCATTTTTGAGTCTGCCGATTATTCAGTTTTTTAAATGGATAAAAAGCAGAAGAAAAGCATAATCATTGATAGTTTATCACAAAATATAAAGAGGTACTTAAAATGAATCTTCGAAATTTTATCGAAAAAAACAAATATTTACTGTTGATCATTGCATTTTTACTTATCCTGCTCCTTGGAAAAACAAACACTGAATGGAACCTGCTGCATACTATTTGGGAAATCCTGCTGCCATTCCTGATTGGCTGCATTCTGGCATTTATCCTGAATATTCCCATGCGCTTTATCGAAAAAAAACTACTCCGACAAAAATCGAACAGACACCGAACATCAATTCGAATCATCAGTTTTTTATTAACGCTGTTGATCGTAGTTGCTATCATCTGGCTGATCCTGTTTTTTATGATTCCACAACTGTCACACAGTTTTTTAATGCTTAGTGAAAATATCAAAGATTTTGTACCACAATTTCAATCCAGTATAGAACGCCTGAACAAAAATATTCCACTGATCAGACATTTGGCTGAAACACAAACTTTCGATACGCAACAATTACTACAAACAATCTCAGATTTTCTGAAAGACAGCGCCAAATCGATTACCGGTTCCACCATTTCTGCCATCGGTTCGGTATTTCAGGGAATTGTAACCGGATTTCTGGCGTTTGCTTTTGCCTGCTACCTGCTATTTCAAAAAGAAAAACTGCAAATGCAGGTAAAAAAAGTAATTTATGCATTTTGTTCTGAAGAAAGAGCAATAAAACTTTTTGGTATCTGCAGTATGATTTCCAGAAGTTTTACACGCTTTTTCACCGGGCAGTGTCTGGAAGCACTGATCCTTGGCGGACTCTTTTTGCTGACATTAACGATTTTCCGCATGCCTTATGCATTGCTGATCAGTGTCGTCATTGCATGTACTGCACTAATCCCAATATTTGGTGCTTTTGCCGGTTGTATTTTCGGAGTTTTTCTCATTTTTATCGTGAATCCGCAGCAGGCAGTTCTGTTTTTGATTCTGTTTTTTGTATTGCAGCAGATTGAAGGAAATCTGATCTATCCTCATGTAGTAGGAAACTCTGTCGGATTGCCATCAATCTGGGTGCTGTTAGCGGTGATCGCTGGCGGCAAACTCATGGGAATCGTGGGAATGTTTCTGTTTATTCCGCTGGCATCGGTATGTTATACGTTATTCCGCCAGCTGGTATATGAAAAACTAAAGAAAAAACTGAATAAACATGGGACATCATAAAAACATACGATTAAAGCCCTTACAACGATTCACTTTATATTTATTAAAAATGCTATCTACGCATTGCACGGATTAGATTTTGTAATTTCTAAAACTCATTCATACTGGGAACCATAAAACGCTCAGTATGAATGAGAAGATTACCCTATTAAAGCAAAAAATATATCAACTATGTATGCAGTATTTTATTATTACGTCCTTATTCTTTTTGAAGTGCTGCATAGATGCTTATCTATCATTTTATAATTTCATCAGAATCCAGCACAATGGTAAATGGTCCGTCATTGAGCAGTTCAACCTTCATATCAGCGCCAAAACTTCCAGTCTCTACTACAGGAACCTCTTTTTGGCAGGCAACAATGATATATTCGTATAAGCTGTTTGCGAGCTCCGGATTTCCTGCCTTGATAAAGGACGGGCGATTTCCCTTTTTGCAGTCTGCATATAAAGTAAACTGAGAAATCAGCAGCAGTTCGCCATCTACGTCCTTAAGTGCCAGATTTGTCTTTCCATTTTCATCCTCAAAAATACGCATACCGATCAGTTTTTTGATCATTTTATCTGCGATCTCTGTATTATCTTCCTCCGAAACACCGATCAGAACCATAAATCCTTTTCCAATTTTTCCAATCACTTCGTTGTCTACTGTTACGGAAGCGTGCTGTACACGCTGAATTACAAATTTCATAATTTCAAAAACCCTTTCTCTTTAAACTAAAAAAACAAAACGTATCATACTTCTTTTTACTTATTCAAGAATATCGGTATCCCTTTTGCTACAAGATGCAATTCATGCAACACATAACATATTCCTCTTTGCGCCTCTACACAAAACAGATGTTCGAAAAAGGTTTACCTGTCTGTAATTATATGCTATTATAGTATATAATTTTCAACACAAAATCAATATAGAAACGGGGAAACAATATATATGAAATTGCAGCAGCTGCTAAGTCTTACCAGGAAAGCAGTAGATACTTATAAACTAATTGATGAGGGAGACCACATTGCCATCGGTGTATCCGGTGGAAAGGATTCCTTAGCCTTACTATATGCCCTGCACGGTCTGCAGCGTTTTTATCCGAAGCATTTTACCCTGACAGCAGTCAGCGTGGATCTTGGCATGGAAGGATTTGATCTGAGTCCGGTGACACAGCTTTGTGAGGAACTTGGCGTTTCACATCATATCGTAAAAACGCAGATCGGACAAATCGTATTTGAAGAACGCAAGGAGAAAAATCCATGTTCTCTGTGTGCTAAAATGCGAAAAGGCGCTTTATACAATGCAGTCAAAGAACTGGGATTTAATAAAGTAGCTTACGCCCATCACAAGGATGATTTTATCGAAACAATGATGATGTCCATGATTTACGAAGGACATTTTTACTGTTTTCCACCAAAAACGTATCTGAACCGCATAGAATTGACGATTATTCGTCCATTTTTGTATGTGGAAGAAGCAGATGTCATCGGTTTCAAAAATAAATACCACCTTCCGGTGGTAAAAAATCCATGTCCGGCAGACGGAGCAACCAGACGCGAATATGTCAAACAGCTCATCCGTTCTATCAACCATGAAAATCCGGGGGCAAAGACACGTTTGTTTACCGCATTGATCAACGGGCATATCCCGGACTGGGAAGAGCAGAAAGACTGATATTTTTAGTATCAGCAGCAAAATTTTTCCCTTTCTTTTTATAAATAAAAAAACAGAACACAAACATCATTATTATAAATTACTTTAAGAAAGAATGGTTTTATATGAAAGAACGAAAATACAGTGACCAGATTAATATTGACAACGAACAAAAACTCCGTGCACTGGTAGCTGAACTGCCACGTTTCTGCCGGGAATATTTTATCGGCATTGAGCCATCAACATCTTCCCGGACGCGAATTGCCTATGCCTATGACCTTGGCGTTTTTTTCCACTATCTGCATGAAAATAATGCCGCAATGGAGAAAATGGAGATTGTTGATTTCCCCATTGACATTTTAGAGCAGATCACACCGATGGATATTGAAGAATATCTGCAATATCTGAAGTTTTATCATCATAATGGAAAAGAATATACCAATGATGAGCGTGGTCAGATGCGAAAACTTGCCTGCCTGCGCAGTTTTTATAATTATTTCTTCCGCAAGGAGATCATCGAAAAAAATCCTGCCGCACTGGTGAAAATGCCAAAACAGCATGAGAAAAATATTGTCCGGCTGGATGTGGATGAGATTGCGATTTTGCTGGATGAAGCAGAATCCGGAGATAAATTAACGGAACGCCAGAAGATTTATCACAACAAAACGAAAAAACGTGACGTGGCGATTCTGACGCTTTTGCTTGGCACAGGAATCCGTGTATCCGAGTGTGTCGGTCTGGATCTGAATGATATTGATCCGAAAAACAACGGCATTAAGGTTCATCGGAAAGGTGGATCTGAGGTTATGGTTTATTTTGGGGATGAAGTGGCTGCGGCGCTGGATGTCTATCTGGATGAGCGGCTGGAGATGGAGCCGAAGGAAGGAAGTACCGAAGCGGTGTTCCTTTCCATGCAGAATAAACGAATCAATGTTCGAAGCGTAGAAAATCTGGTCAAAAAATATTCCCGCCTTGTGACAACGGTAAAAAATATCACACCACATAAACTGCGCAGTACTTATGGCACAACACTTTATCAGGAAACCGGCGATATTTACCTTGTCGCCGATGTGTTGGGACACAAGGATGTCAATACGACCAAGAAACACTATGCGGCACAGGCGGACAGTAGACGCCGTATGGCAGCAAAAGCAGTCCGTCTGCGGGAAAAACAGTCGGATTCTGATCAAGAGTAATATTCCTCATGTAAGCATCCTCATAAACAATGCAGATAACATATAAACTTGCAGCAGCTATCTAACAAATTTTGAAAAATCGGTGAAAAATCATGCATGGATTCGCAATCTTACCCTTGTGCATTATTTTTCAGTGTGCTATAATTTGATTCGATATTGAGAAAAGCGATGAAAGAACAAGTACTGTATGCAGGAACATTCCAGAGAGAGCAGAATGGTGGAAGCTGCTTATGAACCTCATACAGGAAGACCAGTCTTGAGCTGTGCGCGTAAAAAGTTTTGTCAAAACTGTTTTTCAGACAGATTTTTAAGCGTCACCGTCTTGCCGCGTTACAGGCTAAATCAAGTAAAACATTAAGGTGGAACCGTGTATGTATGCACCCTTAAGTATATCTGGCAGCAGGTATATTTAAAGGTGCTTTTTTAGTTTATAGAAGTAACTCAATAAACAAAGGTTCTGGAAAGGAAAAACAATGGTTAATTTTAAAGAAGATGAACAGTTAAACATGCTCAATCACTCCTGTGCCCATCTGATGGCTCAGGCTGTAAAGCACCTGTATCCGCAGGCAAAATTCTGGGTTGGACCGGTTGTAGCAGAGGGATTCTACTACGATATCGATCTTGGTGATGACGTTATCCGCGATGAGGATATCGCAGCTATCGAGAAAGAGATGAAAAAAGTTGCAAAATCCGGCAAAAAAATCATTCGTCATGAGATTTCCAAAGAGGAAGCTCTGGAAATGTTCAAAGATGACAGCTACAAACTTGACCTGATCTCCAATCTGGAGGATGGCAACATTTCCTGTTATACACAGGGTGATTTCACAGATCTCTGCCGTGGACCTCACGTAGACAACGTAAAATTATGCCGTCACTTCAAACTGATCAGACATTCCGGCGCTTACTGGAAAGGCGACAGCAAAAACAAAATGCTGCAGCGTATTTATGGTGTATGTTTCCCGACTGCTGAGGAGCTGGAAGCACACCTGCAGTTATTAGAGGAAGCAAAAGAGCGTGACCACAGAAAAATCGGTAAAGACATGGGTCTGTTCATGGTAGACGATCTGGTTGGGCGTGGACTTCCGATGTTCCTTCCGAAAGGATATGTGATCTGGCAGGAGCTGGAAAATTATATCAAAAACAAAGAGCGTAAACTTGGTTATCAGCACGTTATGACGCCATGTGTTGGTACAGTAGATCTGTATAAAACATCCGGACACTGGGATCACTACAAAGACAACATGTTCCCGGCGATGGAAGTTGAGGGAGAGTCCTTCGTATTAAGACCGATGAACTGCCCGCATCATATGATGATCTATGCAAACAGAATCCATTCTTACAAAGATCTGCCAATCCGTATCGGTGAGATCGCACATGACTTCCGTTTTGAAGCAAGTGGTACTTTAAAAGGTATCGAGCGTGGACGTCATTTCTGCCAGAATGATGCACATCTGTTTGTAACTCCTGAGCAGATCAAAGATGAGTTCTCCAAAGTAGTAGACCTGATCTTCTCTACTTACAAAGATTTCGGTATCACAGATTACAGATGCGTACTGTCTCTGCGTGATCCGGAAGACAAAGAGAAATATCATGATGATGATGAAATGTGGAACAAAGCAGAAAATGCACTTCGTGAGGTTATGGATTCCCTTGGTATCGAGTATACAGAGGAAATCGGCGAGGCTGCTTTCTACGGACCGAAGCTTGACGTAAACGTAAAACCTGCTGTTGGTAATGAGTATACACTTTCTACCTGCCAGCTTGACTTCTGTCTGCCGGCTAAATTTGAGCTGACTTATGTAGACCGCGATGGCGAGAAAAAGACGCCGGTTGTACTTCACCGTGCAATCCTTGGTTCTCTGGATCGTTTCATGGCTTACATCCTTGAGGAGACAAAAGGAAACCTGCCGACATGGTTAGCACCGGTTCAGGCACGTATCATGCCGGTTAAAACAGATGATCCGGAACTGAACGAGTACTCTCAGAAAATCTATGATGCACTGGATGCAGCAAATGTTCGTGTCGAGCTGGATAACAGAGCAGAGAAACTTGGTTACCGTATGAGAGAAGGACAGGTTCAGAAAGTACCATACCTTCTTGTTATCGGTATGAAAGAAAAAGAGGACGGAACCGTTGCATACCGTCTCCATGGTCAGAAAGAGACAACTGTTCTTCCGTTAGACGAGTTTGTTGCAAAACTGACAACTGAAATCGAAACAAAAGCAAGATAGGATTCTGTTGAAAAGAATCTAAATGTGACAAGGTTAAAGGCTTTCTTAGCTGTTATTGCATAAAAGTAATAACTGGCAAAAAAATTCCTTACCGTAGATAATAAAAAATGAGTTCTGCTTTCTGTATATAATGTACAGATAAGTGGAACTCATTTTTATGTATCTCTTTTAATTAGGAATTCAGATCGGTGTTAACCTTGCAGAAGCTGCAAAAGATATCGAACATGCGACGTGGAAAGGTGAGGACGGTGTCTGTCCGCATTGCCATTCCAGAAACTTCTACATTGAGGGAGATGCAATGGCAGTCTGCGGTCAGTGTGGTATCCGCGGTAAATTAGTGACAGAGGATGGCAAGGTTCGCTTTACCTTTGATGAATCCCAGATTGAGCATGCACATGATACTTTAAGCGGTCAGTTCATTCATGCGGATGATATTCAGAATAATGAGAAAAATGCAGGTGCTGCTGCAAGAAGTGATGAATATAAAGCAAAAGTACAGCGTTATGCTGAGGCTATCACAGCAGTAAAACCGGAATAATAAATTAAAAAAAATATAACAGGAAAAGTCCGATATGTTGTTTTAACAACATACAGGGCTTTTCTTTTTGGTTATAATGTGATCAGTATTTTGATAACAGAGTTTTTTACAAAATAATTTAGATATATAAAATGTAGTGATTTTGAATAAAATATGTTGGTTTATGCCAACCAAAGTCACATACATTCATGTTGAATTATTAATCACTGATTTTATCCAAAATATACCCAAAACATATTTACAGCAAAGGAGAATTTTTATTATGGAACAGAAAATGTTTTGCTACCAGTGTGAACAGACTGCCGGATGCAACGGTTGTACAGGAGCCGCAGGTGTCTGTGGAAAAGATGCAGCTGTTGCCGCTTTACAGGATGAACTGACCGGCGCCCTGATCGGTCTGGCAAAAGCCTGTGGAAATAACCCGAAAACAGAAAATACCGACCGCATCATCATTGAAGGATTATTTACAACCGTCACGAATGTAAATTTTAACGCAGAAACACTAACTGCTATGATCCAGGCAGTAAATGAAGAAAAAACAAAAGTTGTACCAAACTGCAGCAGCTGTATGTCACCATGTGGAAATACGTCCAACTATGATATGAAAAATCTGTGGAACGAGCCAGACGAAGACATCCGCTCCCTGAAATCCCTGATTTTATTTGGTATCCGTGGTATGGCAGCTCACTCTTATCACGCAATGGTTCTTGGCTATACAGATGAAACCGTCAACAGCTTCTTTTACAAGGCGCTATCTTTTATCAGCTATGATCTGGAAACGGAGCATCTGCTTCCGGTCGTTCTGGAAGTGGGAGAGGTAAACTTAAAATGCATGGCATTGCTGGATCAAGCGAACACCACTACTTACGGCACACCGGTGCCAACCAAAGTGCCGCTTACCATTGAAAAAGGTCCATTTATCGTTGTCACAGGACATGATCTCAAAGATCTGGAGCTTCTTCTGGAACAGACGAAAGATAAAGGCATCAACATTTATACACATGGAGAAATGCTGCCAGCCCACGCTTATCCGGAATTAAAGAAATATCCGCATCTGAAAGGAAATTTTGGTACTGCATGGCAGAATCAGCAAAAAGAGTTTGACCATATTCCGGGGGCAGTTTTATTTACAACCAACTGTCTGATGCCGGTAAAACCAAGCTATGCCGATCGTGTGTTTACCACAGAGGTCGTATCTTATCCGGAAATGGTTCATATCGATGAAAAGAAAGATTTTACACCGGTAATTGAAAAAGCTCTGGAACTGGGCGGATATGACACGGATCAGGACAAAACAGGCATCAACGGCGGTCATTTTGTTATGACCGGATTCGGACATGGAACCGTATTAAGTGTTGCCGATACTGTCATTGATGCCGTAAAATCCGGTGCAATCAGTCACTTTTTCTTAGTTGGCGGATGCGATGGAGCAAGAACTGGAAGAAATTATTATACAGAGTTTGTAAAACAGACACCGACAGATTCCATCATTTTGACTCTGGCTTGTGGAAAATATCGCTTTAATGATCTTAATCTTGGTGAAATCGGCGGATTGCCACGAATTATGGATATGGGACAGTGTAATGATGCGTACAGTGCCATTCAGGTTGCGGTTGCACTGGCAGAAGCATTCCAGTGTAATGTAAATGAACTTCCATTGTCTATGGTGCTTTCCTGGTATGAGCAGAAAGCGGTATGTATTTTACTTACTTTATTACATCTTGGAATTAAAAACATTTATCTTGGACCAACACTTCCGGCATTTATTTCACCGAATGTGCTGAATTATCTGGTAGAAAATTATAATATTGCGCCGATCAGTACACCAGAAGAAGATTTGAAAAAGATTTTGGGATAAAATATTCTAATTTCGATCGTAAGTAGTCGGATAAATTTAATTATTCGACTACTTGTTTGTTCTGCATATTTAATATTCCCATTTTCTTATATATGTAAATATGAAATTGTAAAAAACGAACATGGATTTTTAGTGAGTCGGAAGATTAAATAATAAACGAAAACGAATTACCAGATGTTGAAAACGATAGATAATATCTTCATATTTATATATTTTAAAAAGTATGATATAATTTCTATCATCTAATGTAGTCGAATAATTGAATTTATCCGACAATATTTCAAAAATAGAATTTTTATAAGGGAATCAAAATATGCCAAAATATAAGGAAGAGCAGGAGAGCAGATACACTGCAAGAACAGTGGCTATTTTATCAGAATTACCAGAATTTTGTACTGTATTTTATGATAAAAATCAAACTACATTTTTACCTAAAACACAATATGATTACATGCGAGCCATGCGGACTTTTTTAACGTATCTACAGCAGTCACATCCACAGTTTAGAAATTACAAACTTACAGATTATACGCTAGATGCTCTTGATTGTCTGACTGTCAAAGATGCCAATGATTTTATCGTATGGTTACAGCAAACGATGTCAGTTTCATCCGTAAAAACCCGCATTTCCTGTATTTCATCCATTTTTACCTTTTTTGCAAGAAATGGACAATTAGCAGGAAATCCATTTCTTTTTACAAAACGGCCAGATCAAGGTACCAGTATCAATAGAAATAACAATAATGAAATCTCAAATGCCGCTAAGGAACAATCGATAGATATAACTGAAAAAGTTGGCAAAGATAACTCTATAAAAATAAAAAAGAATGATGATATAGAGATAAAAACAGATACAACAGTTACAAATGCAAATATAAATCAAACATTGTCAGCAAAGAAAAAGCAATTTGATGATCAATATGGATTACGTGACGAAATCATTTACCAAATTTTGAAAGAAACTGGAATTCGAATCTCTGAACTGGCTGAGTTAAATAAAGATGACTTCGAATTAAAGAATCATAGATTTTTTGTTTACAGAACCAAACAGCGATCCACATGGATTACAATGCCTGATGAATTAACCGATTTAATTGAGAAATATCTGGAAGAACGATCCACATATACATTTGCAAAAGATGATGAAGCGATGTTTTTGGTGACAATTGGGCGTTATAAAGGGGCAAGACTTGGGATTCGTTCAATAGAGCGTATTGTATTAACTATTCGCAAAAGGCAGCTTTAACGAATAGTTCGTAATATCAGTCAGTCTAATGCCATATTTACTTCAGTTTATCATTGTGGTGTCATTTGTCTCAAAAACTGTAATATTTTTGACGTTACTACTGCAAAATGACAACTTACGAACGATATAATTATAAAAAAGTTAGTTTCAAGAATTATTACAAACAAAAACAAAGGGGGATATACACCTATGCTGGCAACCATATTAATTGACAATATAGCCTGTGGTGAGCTGAAAGGCGAATGGGGATTAAGCATTTATATTGAATACAATGGAAAAAATATTCTACTTGATACTGGAGCATCTGATTTATTTGCAAAGAATGCTCAGAAACTTGAAAAATCAATAGAATCTGTTGATTATGCTGTGCTGTCACACGCACATTATGACCATTCGGATTCGATGGCAACGTTTTTCAACTTGAACGATCACGCTCCTTTTTTCTTACGGGAAGGCTGTCAGGAAAATTGTTATGCAAAAAAATGGATCTTCCACAAATATATCGGCTTACCAAAGCACATTTTAACGGATTATCGTGACAGGATAATATACACTGATGGGGACTATGAGATTATACCGGGCGTATATCTGATTCCTCACAAGACACCAAACCTTAAAATGGTTGGTAAACGCGAAAGTATGTACCGTAAAGAACATCATCGATGGATATATGATGATTTTTCTCACGAACAGAGTCTGGTATTCCGTACTCAAAAAGGCTTAGTGATTTTCAATAGCTGCTGCCACGGTGGTGTTGCTAATATTATTAATGAGGTGGGAGCGACATTCCCAACAGAAAAAGTATATGGCATTATCGGTGGATTCCATCTGTTTAATAAGTCCGAAGAAGAAATCAAAAACGTAATACAGCAAATAAAAGATACTGGTATTCATTATGTCTGCACAGGACATTGCACCAAAAGCCGTGCATATAAAATACTTGAAAACGGTCTTGGCGATATCGTACATCAGTTGAACGTTGGATTGCAGATTGAAATCTGAATTCCAGTTTTTTATTATGGAGGAATCTATGACAAAAGAAAACAACACTTTTACAGAAGGGAAAATTTTACGGTCACTGCTGCTCTTCGCTTTTCCCGTGCTGTTTTCATAAAACGAATTTTGTTGCCATTGTATTACTTTTATGTCGCGTTTTAAAGTTACTGATCTGGAAATCCATAAAGCAATAGACCTTCATCCAGTATATAAAACTGATATAAGAAAACATTGAAATTGATCAATTTTTCCTTGCAAAATAGTGGTTAGTGTGCTATCCTTTCCAAGAACTATAAAGGGAATGAAGTTCTCCCAAAGTAATAAATTTACTTAAACCGCTTATGAAAGCTGATGACTTCTGCGCATGAATCAACGCAGAAAGTGTCGGCTTTTTCTGCGTATAGATATATAAGGAGGAATTTCCTCAACTGATTCTTGCAGGTGCATCCGTTGACGATGTGTATGTGATCGTTATGTTTTCTACATTTGTTGGAATGATGCAGGGAGAAGGTGCTTCCGTACTCAGGTTCGCAAATATTCCGATTTCCATATTTTTTGGAATTGCACTGGGACTGGTCCTTGGCATTCTGCTGGCATATTTCTTTAAGAAGGTACATATCCGTGATACGTCAAAGGTTCTGATCATTTTAAGTATTTCATTCTTTCTTGTAGTGATCGAAGATAAAATGACAACCGCAATTACATTTTCCGCATTGATTGCTATTATGTTTATTGGTATCGGATTACAGAAAAAGCGGGAAGTTGTTGCTAAAAGGCTCTCTGTAAAATATGGGAAGTTATGGGTTGCAGCAGAAGTTTTTCTGTTTGTGCTGGTAGGCGCAACTGTAAATATTGAATATCTTGGAAAAGTCGGCGCTAAGGCTTTCATTGTTATTATTGGTGCGTTGGCATTCAGAATGTTTGGCGTATTTATATGTCTGCTAGGAACCAGTCTCAAAAAGAAAGAACGATTATTTACTATGATGGCCTATACACCGAAAGCAACGGTTCAGGCAGCCATTGGCGGAATACCGCTCGCATTAGGTTTTTCCTGCGGAGATACGGTGCTTACCGTGGCAGTTCTTGCAATTGTAATTACTGCTCCACTGGGCGCATTTGCCATTGATCTGTCATATAAGAAATTATTATCAGCTAAGTAAAAATCCTATAAACTTGATGGTATTTTTAACTTATATCAGAATTCCATTACAGTGATCTACCTCATGCTGTACGATCTGTGCTGTCCATCCAGACAATTTCTGACGCTGCTTTTTCCATGAGAAATCCTGATATTCTACTTCAATATTTTCGAATCTTGTAGTTTTACGAATACCGCTTAACGACAGGCAGCCTTCTTCCGTTTCATAAGCTCCGCTTTTTGAAACAATCACCGGATTAAACATAACTACATCGAAAAATCCCATGTTTACAATAATGATGTTCTTCTTTACTCCGATCATATTTGCAGCCATTCCAACACAGCCTTCCCGATGTGCTTTCAGTGTATCCTGCAGGTCTTTTCCAACCTGCAGATCTGCTTTGGTTGCCGGTTCTGATTTCTGTGCAAGAAACAGCGGATCATGCATAATTTGTTGTACCATATCTTTTTCTCTCTTTCCATTATCTTTTGAATTTCTATAATCATATAATAGACTTTTTACCCATGTAATGATCTGATAAGCATCATCATTCTCTATCCGATAATACATATACATCTATCATTCTGCATCTTTAGTCCAAGTTATCCAGCCCGTCTCTATATACCCGATTCATTGTGGCCTGCGCATGCTCCATCTCTTTCTTCTGAATAATCGCATTGCGGTCACTCAAAATGGCCAGCATCTCATCCACTACATCCTCCGGACGCGGATCTGAAACACGATACAGATAACCAAGCATACGTGTCGCTGTATAATCTGTGTTCATCTGCTTGTACGCAATTTCTCTGCAAAAATCATCTGGATAGCCTTTTTCCTGTAAGGAACGATATAATTCATCTGTTCGATTTTCTGGCATTTTTATCTCCATTCATTACACATTTATATATTTTTGTATCTTTTCACTAGATACATTTTGATGAAACATTTTTTATTTTCTTTACCTTATTATGCTTTATTCTACATACCATTTTTGCTGCATCTTATAGAGCTGATAATATTCACCTTTTTTTGCCAGCAATTCATCATGATTACCAATTTCCGCAACTTTTCCTTTCTTCATCACAATGATCTTGTCAACTTCCCGACAAATTCCAATTCTGTGAGAAACAATAATAGCTGTTTTTTCTTTTGCAATCTGCAAAAACATTTTCAAAATAGTTGTTTCCATGATTGGATCCAGAGCAGCAGTTGGCTCATCCAGAACAATCATACTGCTTTCTTTGAACATGCCGCGGGCAATTGCCAGTTTCTGCCATTGTCCAATAGAAAGATCTCTGCCATCAAATTCACTGCCTAACAGCGTATTAAGAGCATCCACTTCTGATAACTCCGGTAAATCCATTTGTTTTAAAAGCTCCTGGATTTTGTCAGTATTCCCCATCTGTTTCCAGTCACTGATACCAATATTTTCCTGCAATGTCATCTCATATTTCACAAAATCCTGACTCACGATAGAAACATTTTGATAAAACTCTTTCGTTTCAAGATCCTTGATATTTTGCGTTCCATATAATATCTCACCCTCTTGTACTTTATATAAATCAGTCAGTAATTTTACCAGTGTTGTTTTACCGCTTCCGTTATTTCCTACGATAGCAATGGATTCATTCTTTTTTATATCAAGTGATATGTCAGAAATTGTCAGGTGATCTGTATTCGGATAAGCAAAACATACATTTTTTACATTTATCTTATCAAAATTTGGCTCAAATTTTTCCGTTCCATGTACATCTTCATCGATATCAATAAAGTCATAATAATCTCTTACAAATGCCGCACATTCCGGAATCCGCCCAAGGCTAATCAGAAAATACTTTGCTGCCAACTGAAAAGAGGTGAATGCCACAAGCGAAGCAGCCAGCATACCAAAATCCAACCTATGATTCAGCAAAAGTAAAATTGCTATTATAATGCTAAGCACATAACCGCATTTGCACAAAATCTCACATAGTAAAAAGCTGCAAATATCACGTTTCTTGAAATCCCATAATTCCTGATTCATTGCATCACGGGTCTGATATAATTTTTCTTCGATATAAGATTCAATTCCAAAAATGCGAAGTTCCTTTACCACTCTTTTATCGCCAAATAAATCGTACAGATAATTTCGCCTTCGTTCACCTGCTGCCTGATATTTTTTTAGTTCATAAAATTCTTTTCCACGGATTAATCGAACGACAAAGTACGGAACCACACTCAGTAATGATACTAATGCCAGAAGTGGACTAAATCTGGCTAATATAAATAATGTACTTCCTACCTTCAAAACTTCTGCCAGAATATTGAATACCGACAGACTTAAGTCGGAAAATCTGCCATGCTCAATACAGTCCTGTGCTCGTTTCAGTCGATTGTTGATTTCTACATCCTCATATTGAATCAGTGACAAGCGTCCACCTTTTTCACCTAATTCTATTCCAAGTTGCATACCAACCTTGGAATCAATTTTTACCATGCAGGCATAAAATACACTATTTGACACCTCTGACGCAACAAATACGCCCCATATGGCACCTAAATATATCATACTTGTTTTCAGATCTTTCGTATATACATGATTTAAAAAAACGGAAACCAGCCACGTGTTGACCGCTACCAGAACCGATTGCAGCATCATACAAATAACCTGCATAATAAGTGACCGCGGCGCAATCCTGCGTATATCTTTTAATGAGCGAAATAACAGATCTCTCATTTTTCTATCCCCCATATATATTTCCAAGTTGAATGTATGCAAAACTTACTACACAATTCTGATCAGCATAATTTAAAATATTTTCTCAAAATCATCTATTCTGCACTATGCTGTATACCACTCTGCCTGTTTACAGAATAATGTATAATATATTCCCTGATTTTTCATCAGATCATCATGGTTTCCCTGCTCTATAATATTTCCATGTTTCAGTACCAAAATATGATCTGCCATCTTAGCACTGGCTAATCGATGAGAAATCATCAAACTGCCTCTGGATTTCATAAGCGAACAGAACAACTGATACATTTTGTACTCAGAAACAGGATCCATGGATGCGGTTGGCTCATCAAGAATCACATACGCTGTATCTGTCAAGAAAAGTCTGCTGACCGCTAACCTTTGCCATTGGCCTTTTGACAGATCAACGCCGTCCATTTCCAGCTTCCCTAAATTTCTGTCTAATCCTAAGTCTTTCACATCTTTCAGATTCACCAGTTCCAAGGCATTATTTAACTTATCATCACGATCCAGTTCACCTAAATTGCCAAATCCTATGTTCTCCCGAACCGTCAATTCATACTGGTAAAAATCCTGAAATACGACTTTTATTAATTTTCCAATTTCCTGACTGCTCAATTTATTCAAATCCTGATCATCGATCATAATACGGCCTTTTGTTGGACGATAAAGTCCACACAACAATTTAATAATCGTTGTTTTTCCAGAACCGTTTTCTCCTACCAGTGCAGTACTGCACGACAGATCAATTTCAAAATTTGCATCATGCAAAACCTCTTTCTCTGAATTTGGATAAGCAAAACTGACATGCTCAAATCGGATACGATGAATCGGATGATCAATATGTCCTGTTCGTGATTCTGTATTTTTCAGTTCAAAAAAGAAACTTATGTAGGATACCTCTTTGATTTCCTTTGAAAAATCCCCAAATGTTTCCAACAGGCTGGTTATGGTACCAACAATACTTAACGTTGTATTGAACAATGCAATAAATAAACCTACAGAAATATGACCTGTCATTACACTATGAATTAGTATCCCTGTGCAGCAGATATACCATAAAGTAGCAAACAAGCTCTTTTTTAACAAAGCTTTTTCAACCTTCTGTAATGTTGCATCTTTTTCTTTCAACATCTTTTCACTCTGTTTTTCCCACAGAGATTTAATATAATCTGTTGCCTGATAGATGATTAATTCTATGAGACTTGTTTTGCTTGTAAGCAACCGTTCATAGTAGGCAACTTTTCGCTCATCCATTGTCTGTTTGGCATACAATTCATACCACAAACTTCCAGCTTTATAATTTTCATACAGCATCGGAATCAAAAACAGTATAAATATAACAATCAACAGATTTGATGCCTGTCGGAAAACTAATACCAAGCCAACTAATGAAATTAAAATTTTTATGATTTCAATGATTTTCCAGTAAATGAGTTTTAATTTTTCTCCCGGATTTTTTGAAATCCTTGAAATAATATCATAAGTCGCACTTTTCTCATAACAACTGTAATCCAGATTTTTATATTTCTGTATGATATCCCGTTCCAGACCATCTGTCATTTTCATATCAAACCGAATTTCAATGCACTTATCAAAACTTGTCAAAATCACATCCAAAAGCAATGCAGCAACAAACAATCCAAATTCCAGATACATTCCCGTTGTAATCTGCTTATGACGCAATAAAATCAGTATATCGTCTATGATTTTCTGAAAAAGTATGGTGTTGATTGGAACAAGCACGGCTAACAGGACGGCATTTAGTAATTTTATGCCGCCCCAGATTCGGTTATATTTCCATACCATACTCAATATTTCTTTGATCTGCTTTTTCATAGTTTAACTTTTCCCCATAATTTCTTCTCATCGGATAGTATTCATTCCTAGTTATCCGAACGTTTTTGTATAACCCATTTCCCTTTCCGATTATTTCCTTCTCGTACAACTATATTTTCTTGCTGTAATCTAGCTAATAACCGTTTTACAGTTGGAAGCGATACATTCATTTGTAAAGCATAGTCTTTTTACGTCCATTCTTCATTTTTTTCTATCAGCGTTAGCAGTTTATCTTCAACAGAAATGGTATCATGACAGAAACAGAACGTATGAAACAGGGTTACATTTGGGAAAATGATGACGAAAACATGGCACTCCAGGCGAAGTGCAAAACACTGGTGCACAAATTTAATGAACTGCCACCGGAAGCCATGGAAGAACGAGAAGCTCTGCTACACGATATTTTCGGAAAAGCAGGCAAAAACGTATGGTTTAATGCGCCACTGACCGCCACCGTTGGCAAATAAAACTGCTTTTTCCTATTCCAGTTTGCTTTTAGTTTGTAAGCTTGTTTTTATATTCTTCATATTCCACCAAACTGATTTTTGCAAATTCACACGCATTTTCCAGTGTAATTCCAAGTTTTAACAAATCCGGAATCTTATGCATTACGATCTTTTCCATCCATTTATCTTTCAGCTCCTGCTCATGTTCATCCATGACTGCTTCCTGTGGTGTGATCTCGGGTGCATTTTCTTTCCACTCACTGTAATCAATGGCAGTAATTCCGGCAACGGAACACGCTTCTTCCAAACCTACATTGTATCTTCCCATAATACGGTCTACAGTCTCTACTGTATTTGCACACAGTTCATCTAATGATTTTTCCAGTAATTTACTCATTTTCGATACCTCTCATTTGTCATTCATATTATTTATCCAGCTCTTTATAAAAATCGACTGCTGCCTGCAGATCTTTCTCTGTCGGACATCCTTTTCCGGTTCCGCCGATCAGCTTAAACGGTCCAAAGGTATTATATCCTTTGCAACCAAAAGTTCCAAGCAATGTTGCATTTCTTCCGGCAGTTGCCTTTTCAATGGATTTATAAGATCCTTTTGCGCCATAAGTGCAGATATAAAAAATCTTTTTATCCTCCGGCAGGTTGACGGATGCAAAATTCAGTACGGACTGATGAAATTTGGACGCATAGATACCGGATGCAAAACCAATGGCATCATAACCGGATAAATCTTTTTCCGGCACTTTTGTTGCATCCACCAGATCTACACCACATTCTTTTGAAATTGCTTCCACGACCTTTTTTGTATTTCCATGATGCGTGGACGCATAGATGATGACAGATTTCATTTTACTTCTCTCATTCCTTTCTCTCAAACACTATGTACTATTTTAACACAATTTAGGGAAACTACAAAATGTTTTTCGGGTACAAAATTCGACAAGCAAATGCAGACGCAAAAAAACAAGTAGCCGGATAAATTTAATTATCCGACTACTAATTGTTAAATAATTACTTTTATTTAACTATTCGAAAAATCTTATGACAAACTGACTGATCTCATATCCTGCTGTAAAACGGACATTCGCAATTCGCTTTCGCTACTTGCTTATTCTGCGTTCAAACTATCTAAAATCAGGATATGCGGTAGTTTCCTGTTGCAAAATCCACATCCAACTGTGCGGCTGTCACCGGATTACTCCAGCGAATCATCAATTTCTGATTGTCTGCCTGAACTTGAATATCTGCATCTTCCGTAAATGCTTTACAGGTACTGCGGAACCGCAACAACTCTAACTGTTTTTGTACAACCTCTGTCTGAAGCGCCTGTTCAATCTGTACGCCTGTCAAATTCGTACGGTTAATCTCCTTATGTCCGCCTTCGCCAGCCCGTTTTACAGCCTCATGATCATTTTTTCCGGCAAACAGATCCAGATACCAGATCTGCGGTTTTCCCGGCATAAACAGCTGAATTGCCCGTGCTAACAGAAGTTTTCGTTCTGATTCTCCAAGTGCACTGAAATAAGTGGCATTTACCTGATAGTACACATGTTTCTGACCATGCAGGTTTTTCACCATGCCCCCACGGTCTACGATCAACGTGATCAGTTTCTGAATATCTTCTTCCGGAAGAAGTCCTTGCAGATCCAGCATCGGAATACCATCGTGACAGCCTAGCATGTTTACCGTTTGGATCTTTTTGTCAATCAGTTCCTGCGCCCATTCTGCCAGATACCTGCTGCGTTTGTTTTCAATGGCATCAATTACCAGTCCCGGTAAAAAGAAATCATAGGTCATATATCCTTTTTCTGCTATCGTCTGATAAATATGTTCCTCATATGCAGCATGAATCTCCGGAAGCAGTGCCAGATCATACGGTTCAGCATACATTCTGATCTGCTCCAGCAGCTCCCATGTCTCCGGCTCATTCAGAAAATTTTTCCTTCCCGGAGCCTTTGGCGCATAGGCAAAAGCATCCAAACGCACAATACCTGCTCCATAGGACGCAATTTTGGCAAGTGTTTCCCGATAAAACGCCCATACCTTCGGTGACTGGATATTCAGATCCATCTGTCCCAGATACTGTGGATAGTGCTCCTCCTGATAAAATGTATTCCAATACGGACGTTTCGTACCATCAGGAAACTGTACCATCAGGATTGGAAGTCCCGGTTTGCGGAAAAACATGTCTTTGATGTATATTTCATCCGGCTGAATATACCCGGTCTCCGTCATAGATCCATACCCTTCCCAGAACGCATTCCAGTCAATAAAAAAATTCTTATACTCTGACGCATTTCCTTTTTCTACCAGGTCTTTGAACTGTGGAGACTGTGCAGATGCATGATTCAGGATAAAATCAAGTTTCAGATCAATACCAAGCTGTTTTAACAGTTTCAGGTCATCCTGTGTGGCCAATTCCTCATTAATATCATAATCAATGACAGAAAATCCACGATCTAAATCTGAATGATACAGGCTTGGCAAAATGTAAAAAGATCCAAATACCTCTTTCAGTTCATTCCGTCCCAGCAGTGTTACAATATCTCCCAGCGTTCCGCCTAAACTGTCAGGATAAGCATTCAGCATCGGTTTAAGATTCATATACACGACCATCCTTTCCCACAATAAGGTCTGCCTGTTTTGCCTGCTGCTCTAATTTTTGCGCTTCCAGAGATAGGACCAGTTGAACAAAGGCACTGGCTGCATTTTCATCCCGTCCACGCCGGATTCTGCGCGCCTTTGTCTCCTCCGGCGTGCTGTCAAGATAGACAGAAACATCAACACCGTTCAGATACTCACTCCCACCATGCGTCCATTCCAGAAGTAATACCTGTACACCGGTCAGATCCGTCTGTTCATACCAGATTTCATCATCTTCCCTGCCCATTTTTTTCAGTTCAATCTCTGTATCACCGACATGAAACTTTTCAAGCACCTGATTGATCCGGTCGTATTCAATTTCCTGTGGAGTTCCAAGGTACGCATTAAGTCCTGTTTCTCCGGATTTCTGATAAATCAGCTCCCGCTCCTGATCGTTACATTTTGGGATTCTGTGCGGATAATCATCCCCATGCACAATAAAACAACCGATGCCGTCTGCCAGAAACTGCTGCTGCAAAATTTCTGCCATGGTCGTCTTTCCGGAACCGGAACCGCCAAAAATACTGATCACTTTCCGTTCTGCTCCGATTTTTTCCCGCAGAAGGTCATACAACGCAGCCGCCTCCTGCATTTTTTTGAAAGAGAACTGATATGCTTCATATTCGATTACCGCCATTGGAAGTAAAATACCTGCCTGCATTAATGCCATGCCACTGTATACCTTTCCGGTAGTTTCTTCCAGATAAAAACATTCCGCATCCAGTCCTTTTAATTTCACATAGGTTCCAAACGGATTGCCCTCTGCGGACAGACGAACAACGCTGACCAATGCCTGTGACTGGTCCTTTGCAACACTCATCCAAGCAGCCACATCCTCTTTAAATGGATCAGACAGGCGATAATAATCACCCTCACGGATCAGTTCCTGATGTCTGCGATAAGTTGCAAGCTGTGTACGGATTTCCTCTTTTTCTTCACTGCTGAGTAAAGCAGGATTCATTTCATATCCGAAAGTACCTGCCATGGCTACCACACCTCTGGTATTCAGACTTGTGATTCTGCCAGTCTGATGATTTGGTACGGCTGACACATGAGAACCGACTACAGATGTCGGATAAAAGAAAGAAGTACCATATTGAATACGTGTTCGATTGATGGCATCCGTATTATCACTACACCAGATTTGTGGAGTGTAGTACATCATACCAGCGTCAAAACGTCCGCCGCCGCCACTGCAGCCTTCAATCAGAATCTCCGGATAACGACTGGTCAGCTTTTCAAGAAAATCATAAAGTCCCAAGACATAATCATATGGCACATTTCCGGCATACACATCGGACATACTGCGGTTCATATCCCACTTGATATATTCGATATTTCCCTGATCCAGAATTGCACAGATGCGTTTTAAAATTTCTTCCCGCACTTCTTTTCTGGAAAAATCAAGTAATAACTGATTTCTGGAGCGGATCGGCATCCGTCCCGGAATCGTCAATGCCCAGTCCGGATGCTCCCGGTACAGATCACTGTCTTCATTTACCATCTCAGGCTCGATCCAGATACCAAATTTCACGCCCTGCGCATTGACACGTTCAATCAGCTGTCCTAACGTACCACCTAATTTTTTTTCATTGACAAACCAGTCACCCAGAGAAGAATTATCGTCATTTCGTTTACCAAACCAGCCGTCATCCATGACAACCATATCAATGCCAAGTTCTGCTGCCTGCTTTGCCAGATCCACGATCGTATCACCATCAAAATCAAAGTAGGCGGCTTCCCAGCTGTTGATCAGGATTGGGCGATTTGTATGTACCTGTCTGCCCTTGCATACATGATTTAAAATGCAGTTATGATACTGGCGGGACAGTTTTGCAAATCCCTGATCTGAATATGTCATGATCACTTCCGGAGTCGTAAATTCTGCACCTGCTGCCACAGGATAAGCAAACAGTTCATCGCCCAGTCCCATCTGGAAACGTGTCTGGTTAAACTGATCACGCTCGGCCTCGCAGACAAAATTTCCACTGTACATAAAAAGCATTCCGTAGCAGTTTCCGGCTTCTTCCGTTGCTGTACGATCTGCAAGGATCACACCAGGATTATACTGATGACGGGAGCTGCCACGGCGACTG
>ENA-ORTJ01000632-ORTJ01000632.1-human-gut-metagenome-genome-assembly--contig:-NODE-632-length-29540-cov-114.903612_pt1 | contig 29540 bp, 25 predicted proteins | sample MGYA00242069_ERZ509187 | MGnify/ENA primary metagenome ERZ509187 (study PRJEB26280, sample SAMEA2338779) | human gut metagenome | biome: human gut; feature: human-associated habitat; material: faeces... | reverse complement strand
TTTGTCGCTTTGCAAGCAAAATCCCACTAAACCCTATAGGTTGCGGATTTGAGGACTTTCTGAATTTTCCTCACGGCTACTATTGGTGAAATCTACTCCAAAGCTAAAATTACCTTTAAGAAATGGGTGTGACGCATATAATTCCGTTGCCATTAACCTAGCATGCCCAACATCTTTTATTCCGAAATCCTGATTGATGCCGGTTTGCTCTATAACGTTTTGATTTTCACGTGTTTTTTTCCACATTAAATCAAAAGTCATTTCCAAATTCCATTTTCCCCAAACCCCATGGCAATATCCATCTAACAAATGTTCCAAATCTCTTAATTTGATATCCTTGTATGCAGAAGTTTCACTTTCAATTACATCATCAGAATATAATGATGACATAATGCTCGAATTGGTCTTTATTGGAGCATAAGATACTTGGTAAAATGCGCCAAATGAGAGTTTTGGAGATGAGGAAAAATCAAATCCCCATTTACCATCAATCAACTTTGAGTGCTGTGTCGATTTCATAGTCGTATTCTGCTGATGATGTGACGAGAGCCATAAATTCTGAACATTTTTACTAGAGTTCGTATTCTTGCCTTTCTCAAATCCCAACGTTCCAAAAACATCCAAATTGTCAATTCTATAGTTCAAGTCCAAATTGTCTTTGCCATACATATAATTACGACAACCAAAAGTAGCAATGTTATCAAAGGAGAAACCATCCCCAACCTTTTTAATGGTTGTTATCTTTATGATGGAACCTACGGTTGAAGCATAACGTGAACTTGGATTCGTTATAACTGTTATCTTATCTATTTGGTTAGCCTTCAATTGCTCAACTTCTATATTATTGCGGACAATATGTCCATTGATATAGAAGACTGGTTTTCCCTTGCCAAAAACTTCAATGGAACCATTATTATTCAGTACACCAGGCAACATACCCATAATGTCTTTTGCAAAACCAAGTTTTTCCAAAACGGTACCTTTGACTTCTGTCACAAAGCCTTCGCTGTTCAACTTTGCCAAAGGGCGGGTTGCTCTAACAACAACCTCCCTTAATTGCAGAGTATCCTTTCCAAAATTTTGGTTAGCGATACCAGTCTGAGCTAAACAGATTTGAGCTAAAATCAAATGAAATATAATACTAACAAATCTTTTTACCTTAAAATCTAACATTTTCATCCGTTCCTATATCTTTTGTTTTATATATGTTTTTATTTCATCATTATCTAGTACAAAAGTACACATTATTATCCAAAGCCATTACATCTCTTCCGTTAAATTTGTATAACTGCATCAAATTACCAATTCCATCCAGTTCTTCATCCCTCCTAGCCTGAATGTATTCCCGTTTTTTGTTATACATCATATCTTTAAAAAACTAACTCATAGAGATAGTATCCAAAAGTCATAGAGTTACAGGGAGAAAAGCTATAGGAAACAAAGCTGAAAAAGCCTGATTTTGACTTCCAAACCACAGAAAAAAATAACACGGACAAATTGAATTTGTCCGGCTCCTTTGTCCGTCGGTTTATAATATCCTAAATATCAACCACTTAGAATCAACCGGACAATTTATCCGGACAAATTCAATTTGTCCGTGTTTTAAAAATGAGCTATAATCTGCTCTTTTCTGCATTACCAGCACCCGTACCCTTATACTTGCTCTTGGTGGCATTGAAGTTATAAGTTACATTGACCAAGAACATGCGGGTATTATCTATACCGGTTCTGGTGAAGTGCGCATACGAATTATTATATTTCCAACTCTCGTTCTGACCATGAAGCAAATCCTCTGCTTCCAATCTCACAACCAGTCGGTTGTTCAGGAACGACTTGGAAATAGACGCATCCAGGGAATTCCATGCATAGTTGACACCCAATTCGCTATAATTACGCGACTGGTAAGCGTATTCCAATCTAGCCTTCCAATGATGAGGCAATACCCAGGTATTCTCCAAATCCAGATAGAGAGAAGGACGGTTGGCATTATAGTCGCTGACGTATGTGCTGGCATCAAAGAACTGATTGACCAGACCTACCGTATAGTCAAGATGCCATAAGCCTATCACCGGAGTAGCCTCAAGATAGAACTTGAGGTTCTGAATCTTATCAACATTCTCATAATATGACAGAGCTATATCCTTATTGCCCTGGAATGGCTTCATCATATATACCGAGGCATTCTTGTTGTAGATATATTCAGCAGAGAAACTCAGCCAGGAATATTGCGCATCCCATTCCAGATGATAGGCATCCGTTGGTCGCAAGTTAGGATTACCGCTTTCATAGGAATGACGACTCGTATATCGGGTATAACCGGAAAGACGGAAGTAACTTGGTCGATAGGTCTTCGCCGTGAAATTCAACGAAGAATGCCACTTGCCCTTGTCATATCCCAAGGATACATTAGGAAATACATTATCATACTTTCTGCTCATATCCGGATTGAGCACTCCCTCGGCATAATAGTCTGATTTTACATGCTCATATCTCACACCGGCATTCAGGGAATAATCTCCCAACGACCATGCAGCCTCAGCAAAGGTGGCAATGTTCTGTTCCTTGATTCTGGAATCATTGGATGCTGCCACACCACCCTCGTTCTGGTTGTTGGTATGACTATCAGAATTTGTGTATTCCGAACCAAAGTCTATGTTCAACTGGTCGGTCAAAGGATAAGAAACAACCAATTTACCAGCAAGCAACTTTCCTTTGGTATGGCTATCAGAACATACTATCTGGTCGCCCAACTCAGTACTGGTTTCTGTGGCTTTCTGTATCTGGTCTTTCGTCCGCCACATAGCAGATGCATTCAGGTCTATACTCCACTTGCCTATCTTACCATCATAATAAAAGTCAGCCTGATGGATAGGACCCTGCTTGGAATCTGACTCATCGTTGAGATAACTTACATCTCCCTGGTGAACTCCATCCTGAAAGATGGAATAGTTATTCTGATCAGTAAAATACTTGGTATAGCCAGAACCAAACTTATATTTCAGACCGATGGTATGATTTTCGTTGAATTCATAATTGAAACCCAGATTGGCATCAGGTCCATAATTTCTAGCATCTATGCGCCCTGCAGATTTTTGATATATCTGATGCTGATTTCCATTGATATATTCATCCAATCCCAACTTATCATAGAAATACGAATCTGACCACATCAATCCACCGAATACATCCAGTCCACCCGCACGGTAATTGAGATTAGCCTGCTCTTGCCAGGCATTCTTCATGGCAAAACCATATTTTGCCTGGAAATTACCACTCCATCCATAACCTTGCTTCTTGACCGTAGTAATACGAATCACCGAATTGACCTGGGCATCATACTGCGCACCAGGAGTCGTGATAACCGTCACGTTCTTCACATCCTTTGAAGATATGGTTTGCAATTCATTTTTGTCGGTCAGCTTTCTGCCATTAACATAAATCTCCGGTGTGCCTTTTCCAAACACCGAACAGTTTCCATCCTTATCCACACGCACTCTTGGAACCTGCTTCAACAAGTCGGCAACCATACCCGCATCACTCAGTATCGTACCCTGCACCTGGGTCTGGAATCCCTCGCGAGTCAGTTTTGTCTTGGGGCGAACCGCCTTCACAATCACCTTCTGCAGGTTCATCGTTGCCTCCTTCAGAGTAATTGAACCTATCTTACCTGTATTATAAGTATCAACAGCGGTATGATAGCCCACGCAACTTACTCTTACTATCGCCTTTCTCGCTCCACAGGGAATCACGAACTGGCCGTTCTCATTCGTCACACCGCCATTAATCAATGAAGAATCACGAACATTCAGCAGGGCTACATTGGCGAAATCTACAGGGCGTTTCTTATTGTCGATGATACGGCCTATCATCTTGGTGGGAGTCTTCTGCGTACACTCCACAAAGATGTTCTCGCCATCTATCGTCATCTTCATCGGATAGAAGCCCATAATCTGGCGGATGGCATCCGGAGCTGTTCGCTTCACGATACTCGTTGTAACCGTGAAATCCTCCAGTTCATCATACATAAAGTTGATACGATAATCCTTGGTGCTCTTGGCAAGGATGGTGAGTGCTTCTGACATAGAAGTGTTGCGGAAGCTGCGGGTGATGCGTTGGGCATAGATGGTCTGAAGAGAAAGGCTCATCAGACCTGCCAGCAGCATGATATATCTTAATCTTTTCATCTTATTCCACGATTAAAGTTTGACCTTCATGACGAATATTCACTTTCTCGAAATGATTCATCAGTTCAATGATATCATCCAGACTCATGTTCTTCTCCAGTTGCAGGAAGAGACGGATGTGGCGAGCCGACTCGTTCTGATAAGTTACCTGGAGATGGAAATGCCCGGCAATAGGAGTCAGGATATTCTGAAGCTCAGCGTTTTCGTAAACCAATGGGAGCTGGGCAAGACTTGCAGAATCTGTCTTTTCTTCTATGTTGGATTTCTGAGGAGCAGAAACCTGCTGGATAGAATCCTTTTGGGATGCCACGAGTTCGGTATTGTTGTTATCTGATGGCTGATGAGAACGGGTTACCAGATGAATGGCTGCAAAGGTGATGCCGGAGACGACAAGGACGGCTGCAACGGCAGCCACCTTTCTCATCGGGCTCCAGAGAGGAAACAGCTTGGCGGTTTGCTGGGTTTCTGCATTCTGACTCATCTCTTCTTTCTGCTGCTTTTCTTCTTTCTGCTGCTTTTCTTTCAGCTTCATCTCATCTTTCAGCTTCATCTCGTCTTTCAGCTTCTCCCATTCTGCATCAATCGAAGGCATCTTCATTTCTTCCTTCGACTTGGCGAAATCCAGAGATTGTCGGGTCTCTACCAACTGCTGATAGAGTTCATTCACTTCCTCATCGCCCAGAAGTTCATCCTTCTGGGTTTCGGAATACTTTTCGGGATGCTCCAGGAGATCGAGGAGCATATCCCATTTCTGAGAATCCATCTTCTGAGGATTTATGTCAGATAATTCATGTTTCATTTTCTTTTCCTTTCTTCATTTTAGGGTTATTGTATAAGCGGATTGCAAATCCGCAAAATAAAGAGGTCGAACCTTTTTTAACGACGGATTGCAAATCCGTCGGAACACCTGGCGGAGGACTTTCTTGCGGCAAAGACTATCTTGTCGGAACGACTGGCGGATTATTTTCCTTTCAACTTTTCTCTGAGCGTTCGCAAACCTTTCACGATATGCTTGTTCACTGCCGAGATACTGATGCCCAGTTCCTCCGCCGTATCCTTATACGACATTCCTTCCCGATAGCACAATCGGATGACGGAAGCAGTCTGGTCGGTCAGGTCATGGTCGATGCAATCCACGGCAGCCTGCCATCGCTCTTCCAGGCGAGAAGGTTCTTCCTCCGTCAATTTCTCTTCCGAGAGAGGGAGAAGCCGTTTCAGTCTTTCATCTCTCTTCTTTCTGGCTATGAGATTGATGCAGGCATTCTTCACGCTCCGCATCAGGTAAGCCCGGTCTGGAACCAGCTGTTTATCCCACAATCTAGAGAACACGTCGCTCACCACATCCCTCGCCTCCTCATTATCATGGAGCAAGGCAAAGGCGAAGCGATACATCTGCTCGTAATGGTCGTGGAACAGCCGTTCCATCCGCTGTTCATTTTCTTCTGTCATCACGTCATTTTCTTCTTGTTTCTACTCTTATATACAAGCTTTCCTGAAATCAATTACCCCTAAAATGAAGAAATCTTCTACTTTTTTTGGAAAAGCAATGCAAAAGTAATAAAAAGATTTGGAACATTCAATAGTTTTTTTTATCTTTGCCAAAAAATAATAAAGATTATCATTGCCATGTTTGGAGATGATCACAATCCTCCACATTTTCATGTGAGATATGGAGACTACGAAGCCATTATTACCATACAAGATGGAATCGTAAAAGGAGAATTGCCTAAAAAGGTACTTAAAGACGTATTCAAGTGGATGGAGATTCATCAAAACGAACTTGAAATGAATTGGAAGCGATTACAGGAAGGCAAGGAAATAATAAAAATTGAACCTCTTAAATAAGTTGAATTATGGTTGACATTGATTTAATAAGAATCGTTGATGTTGATTACATTAAGGATTATACCATGGACTTAAAGTTCAGTAATGGCGAAACAAGACGCATTGACTTTCTCCCATTACTAAAAGGCAATAAGCGAGAAGAACTTAAAGACATGAATAAGTTTATTCAATTTGGACTTACCCATTGGACTTTGGAATGGTACAATGGAATTGATTTTGCCCCAGATTTCCTGTACAAACAAGGGAAAAAAGTGGCTTAATAAAAACATCGGTCAAGCAAAGAGCAAGCCAATATGGTTTTGCCTTCGCTTGACCGATTGTCATATATTCATTGTTTTAAGAGAGTTTCTTTCTGGAAAAAGCTACATGAAGCGATTATAATCTCATAAAGAATCCGTGTAATCTCTCCCGATGTCCTTGAAATTACATGGCAACGCAGGAATATCTGTGTCGTGATGTAGGAAAGATTACGTCGCCATGTGGTAAAGTCTACATCGGGACGTAATTTTTGGGGGTATCTATAAGGTTTCATATCAGATTCTTTTTTGATTTAACATCGAGCTTATACGCACACGAAAAAGTATTTTCATATACATCAGTTTTTCTTTTTTCTGTTTCTTATTATCTATACAGTTGAGCCAAGCGAAAAACTAAGCAAAACATAGATTATTTTCGGAAAACCTATGCAAAGGTAATAAAAAACTAGAAAAAAGCTTGCTCTTTCGAATAAAAAGTGTATCTTTGCACCAAGAAACAACATCATTATATTATGGGTAAACGAGCCATCATAGAAGCTTTACGCCATTATTTCAGCACCCAACCCGTACTGAAAGCCTGGCTGTTCGGTTCTTTCTCCAGAGGGGAAGAAACGAAGGATAGCGATGTCGATATTATGGTTTCTTTGGACAAGAGTAAACCTATAGGTTTAAAATTCTTCGGCATGTGGAGTGATTTGGAAGAACTCTTAGGTAGAAAAGTTGATTTGGTATCAGAAGGAACCTTACTTCCTTTTGCACAGGAATCAGTAGAACGTGATAAAATCTTAGTTTATGAGAGAACGAAGTAGAGATAAAAACCGCTTAGAGCACAACAAATAAAGGAGTATCTAACAGAAGAAAAATAAAAACATCGGTCAAGCAAAGAGCAAGCCAATATGGTTTTGCCTTCGCTTGACCGATTGTCATATATTCATTGTTTATTAAGAGAGTTTCTTCCTAACAAGAACTACAAGCGGCTCTTTTCAGTATTACCGGCACCCGTACCCTTGTACTTGCTTCTACTAACATTAAACTTATAGCTGAATGAGCACATGAACATTCGGGTATCCGTATATTTTCTGGTATAGATATCGCTGGTACCATATACCAATCTTGTGGAATTGCGCATCGTCGCAAAGAGGTCATTGCCCGCCAAAATGACATTCAGGCGGTCGTGAAGAAAACTTCTACGCAAAGAGACGTCCACTCCTCCTTGTGCCATATAAAGCGGAAGCGCAGAATGGCCCTGCGTGTTCCAACTCATATCAAGATTAAGCGTCCAACAGCATGGTAGTGAAAACGCATTATTGAAAGAGCCGATGAATATCGGCTTGCTGTATGCCTTACCACCAATGGTCAGGAACTGCTTTCTCATACCAGCGTCCAACGTAGGATGCCACCATCCTATCGTTGGCGATGCCGTCAGTCCCACGTAACAAACCTGAGTATGATTCAAATTACGAAAGATGTACATACTGATTAACTCATTGTCATGATACGGTTCTATCACCTGATAGCAAGGATCTACAAGATAACGCCAGTTGGCAAAAAACTGGAACCATGTATATCCCAAATTAATCCCTATGCCATGTTCGAAGGTTGACTTGAGCAATGGATTTCCACCCTGATAATAATAGCGACTATTATATTGCACGTTACTACTTAACTGACTATAGGAAGGACGACTCACCGTCACCTTATAAACCATATTCATTTTCACATTCCCGATAGGAAAGGTCAAGGACACATTCGGAAAGAAATGGTCGTACTTACGACTCTGGTCGGGTACGAAATAATCCTTATTCTCCTCGCTCCAATAATCACCACCTGTATTATAGTAATTGGAAGAAACATGTTCGTATCTGAGACCAGCATTCAGTTCTACCTTGTTCAGTCTCAATCCATAAGAAACAAAGGCTGCAAGATTACTTTCCTTCACCTGGTCGTCAGTCTTACCTGGCAAGTCAGTTCCCTGTTCATCTATAGTATAAAGATTGGCACGGCAACTTTCGGTAAACTCATTACCAACCTTCAGGGTACCTTTCCATACCGGAAAACTCAGCACCAGCTTAGAAGCATGCATCCAACTATCAGCCGTGAAATCAGATTCTATCGTACGAGAATCTCCGCCCTCAATTCCTGTTTCTTCAGAATATTGAGTCTGTCCTGTTTTACGAAGATATATTTCCCCATTCCATTCTATGCTCATCTTTCCTATCTGTCCGGCATAATAAGCCGTAAAATCCTGCGTAGGTCGGCTTTTGAAACGACAATACATATCATTTGTATAGCTTTCTGTCTTGGAGCCATTCTTCCAGACATCCATCAGCGAATTCCATCCACCCCAACTATAAGGATTGATGTTCACCTCGTAAGTGGCACCCACGGAATGCCTATCATTGAAAACATAATTAAAACCAAGACTTCCACTGGTATAGTAACTCTTGTTTTTGATAATCAAGTCTTCATTGATATTCATGAGCGTCTTGCCGTAGAGTCTGTTATCATTATGCTGATCCTGATAGCCCTGAGACAAACCGCCATACAAATTGGAGAAGATATCCAATCCCCGATAGCGATAGTTCAAATCGAGGACTTCACGATGATTGTTCTGATGATTGCGCTGATAGACCTGGCGATAAGTCAATCCCAGTCCTTCTCCCTTTTTTCTTGTCGTCTTGATTCTGATGACAGACTGATAGGTTGCATCGTATTCAGCACCCGGCTCGGTTATCACCTCTACATGTTTGATGTCAGAAGAACTCAATCTATCGAGATCAATGGTTCCCTTGATTTTCTTGTTATCTATATAAATCAAAGGTTTACCTTTGCCCAAGACTTCTATTTCTCCATTCTTCTGCATCACTCTCGGAAGATGTTTCAAAACATCTTCTGCCGAGCCCATTTTCTCCAAGGATGTACCTTCTACCTGAGCCACCAATCCTTCAGAAATCATTCTGAAAGGCTGTCGATGTCCTTTCACTACAATTTTCTGCAGGTTCATTGTTGCCTCTTTCAGAGTTATTGTCCCTATCTTGCCTATATTATATGTATTGCTTGCCGTAATATAGCCCACGCAACTTACTCTTACTATCGCCTTTCTCGCCTCGCAGGGAATCACGAACTGGCCGTTCTCATTCGTCACGCCGCCATTTATCAATGAAGAATCACGGACATTTAGCAGGGCTACATTGGCGAAATCTACAGGGCGTTTCTTATTGTCGATGATGCGGCCTATCATCTTGGTGGGAGTCTTCTGCGTACACTCCACCATGATATTATCCTCCACCTGCGTCATCCTGATGGGATAGAATCCTATCAGCTGCATGATGGCATCGGGAACACTCTGGTTTCTGATGCTCTTGGTTACCCTGAAATCCTCCAGTTCATCATACACGAAGTTGATGGTGTACTTATGCTGGCGGGCATTCAAATCCTTCAACGCCGCAGAGAACGACACATTATTATATTGTCGGGTGATGCGCTGGGCTAATGCGGTTTGAAAAACAGCCACACAAGCACAAATCATAATCCATTTTTTCATATACATCAGTCTTTCTTTCTTCTGTTACTTATTATCTATACAGTTGAGCCAAGCAAAAAACTAAGCAAAACATAGATTATTTTCGAAAAACCTATGCAAAGGTAATAAAAAGCACCATAAAACCAAGTAATTTGAACTATTATTGCAAGAAAACCCTGCAAAAACTTGGAACATAAAAAATAAAATCGTATATTTGTGGCAAAAATGGAAAGATAATGAAAACGACAAACGATTATATTACCATACTTCGCAAATATCTGAGCACCAAAGCTGATGCTTATGGTATTACAAAGATTGGAATCTTTGGATCTGTGGCTAGAAACGAACAGACCGAAGACAGCGATGTTGATGTTTGTGTGGAAATGAAAAAGCCAGACTTATTTACAATGGTTCACATCAAGGAAGAACTGCAAGAGCTCTTTGGTAAGCCTGTAGATATTGTCCGACTTCGCAATAACATGAGTCCGATGCTTTTGAAGCAAATTAAAAGAGATGGAATCTATGCATGACGAAGAACTCTTATACTATTCACTCAAACGAATAGCTTCAACTATTGAAAGAATCATCAATAATTCTCAAGCGATTGATGATTCACAATATTATGTACTTTCTCCTGCTGGCATGGAACGCCTCGAAAGTACCTGTATGTTGCTTCTTGCAATAGGAGAAAGCATCAAGGGGATTGATAAAATGACGCGGAAGCAACTTCTTCCTAACTACCCAGAAGTAGATTGGAAAGGAGCTATGGGAATCCGTGACATTATTGCTCATCACTATTTTGACATAGATGAATCTATTGTCTTTGATGTAGTCAAGAACAAACTCCCTGGAATGTTAGAAACAATTTATAAGATGATAGAAGAATTATAAAAAACATCGGTCAAGCAAAGAGCAAACCAATATGGTTTTGCCTTCGCTTGACCGATTGTCATATATTCATTGTTTATTAAAAGAGTTTCTTCCTAACAAGAACTACAAGCGGCGCTTTCTTTGCAAAAGTTCGTTAATATGTTTGTCCTGCTCAAACATTTGGAGTAATTTTGCACCGGATTTCGGGTGATAATATTCTTCTGGATGCAGAGAACTCATCACAAAACGAGACTAAATTACACATAAAACAAGCAATAGGTAATAGGATTATCAGGTATTAGATTTTAAGATAACAAACAGAAATGAAAAATAAAATAGGAGTATTTATCTCAGCTACCCTGGGAATGCTGACCGCCTTCGGTCCGTTCGTAACCGACTTTTATCTGCCAGTCTTGCCGGAGATGTCGGAGTTTTTCCATACATCGCCAGCTTTGGCTTCGCTCAGTTTAACCACAGGAATGATTGGGCTGGCCATCGGACAGGTATTCATCGGTCCACTTACCGACAAGTTTGGCAGAAAGAAGATTCTTGTGGGTTCGATGCTGATGTTCGCCATCGCATCCGTACTTTGCATCTTGGCACCCAACATCTATATCTTCAATCTGATGCGACTCTTCCAGGGATTGGCAGGTGCAGGCGGCATTGTTATCTCAAAGAGTATGAGCACCGATATGTATAGCGGCAAGGAACTCGCCAACTTCATGGCTATTCTGGGTTCCATCAACGGAATTGCACCAGTCTGCGCACCGATTATCGGAGGATTGATGGCAGGGGTAACCAATTGGCAGGGCGTGTTCGGATTACTGCTCGGCATAGGCATCATCCTGATGCTCTGCAGTGCCAGATTACCCGAAACATTAACTCCTGAAAAGCGAATCCAGAAGAGCATCATACAGGTATATGCCAACCTGTTCAGAGTATTCCGCAACCGCATCTTCACGCTGAGCACACTGGCTGAGATGGCGTGTTTCTTCACCTTCTTCGCCTACATCAGTTCATCGCCATTCATCCTGCAGCAGATTTATGGTCTGTCACCTTTCCATTTCAGTCTCTGCTTTGCACTGAATGCCCTGACCATCTGTATCGGAGCCGCTTTGGCCCCTCAGTTCAAGCATACCAATACAGCCTTGAAATGCGGTGCCATCGACTATATGATTGCTGCCGTATGCCTCTCGTTCTGTCTCTACGTGCATGCCCATCTGGTAGTGGTAATGGGATTCTACATCTATCTGATGATCAGTTTCGGACTGATGCAGCCAGGTCTTACCGCCACTGCTCTTGATGCCGAGCGCAAGAATGCAGGTGCTGCCAGTGCCATCTTCGGAGCTGCAGGTTTCCTAGCCGGCGGCATCTCCAGTCCTATCGTGGCATTGGGAAAAATAGAAGTCTCTTCCAGCATCGTGATGATAGTAGGAGCGCTGCTTTGTCTTCTCCTCACCCTCCCACTCTGCAAGATGCTGAGAGGGCAAGAAAAGAAGATATAGTTGCCCCAAAAAGAGGAAGTAACAGAGATAAAAGACATATCTATGTAAACAATATTCCAGGAAATACATATTCGTCTGAAATGCTAGAAAAACGGGGCATAAAGAGATTTAAAATTTTCCCTTAAGGAAAAATAAAAATATCCTTAAGGGAAAAAATATTTTTCCTTAAGGGAAGGAACAAATCCCCTTAAAGGCTTTTTTTGATTACGCCACACCTGTAAAGATTCCATCACAAGACAAAGATTTTAATCGGTCAAGCAAAGAGCAAACCAATATGGTTTTGCCTTCGCTTGACCGATTGCCATATATTTGTTGTTGTATTAAGAGAGTTTCTTCCTAACAAAAACTACAAGCGGCTCTTTTCTTCATTGCCGGCTCCCGTACCCTTATACTTACTGCGCTTGGCATTGAAATTATACGTAACCTGCAAGGAGATGTTGCGTGTGTAGTTGTAGCAGTCTTTTATAGTACCCGCTCCCAGTCCGTACATCGTCCAACGTTCCTTTGTAGTCTTGAAGATGTCATTTGCAGAAAGATAAATGATCCATGTGCGATTGGCAAACGACTTGTCAAACCGCAGATCGACGCTGTAATTACTCTTCCTCATAAGAAATCCATCTGCATTGGGGGTTTCTGCATTCAGGCTGATAGCCGCGTTCATGGTTTCTGAAAGAGCGAAATTATTGTCGAGCAAGCACAACAGCAAAGGTCTGCTTAATGCCTTGCTGGCACCATACTTCCTGGTATCGAAGAACTGCTGTTTATAATAGAATCCCCACCTAGGACGGAAGATGCCAAGCTTTGGCGAAACATTGACAGAAGCATAAAGCAGATGCTTATGGTCGAAATTCAACGACGTACTATAAGCAAATTCCTTTCCAGGATAGATATACTTGGTCCACTCTATCACATCCTTCAGATATTTATAACCTGCGGAAACATTCAGCCACTTATACAACATCATTGCCTCAGCATTGAACACCTTCTCCGGTTGCAAGGTAGGATTTCCGCCTTCATAAAGGAAACGGTTGTCAAACTGCATAAAGTTGCCTAACTGTCGATAACTTGGACGATTTATTTTCTCGTTGACATTCAACTGCCAATTCCAGTTACCTTTGTTCCATGATATGCTGAGGTTAGGAAAGAAGTTGCTGTATCTTCTGCTCACATCATTCTGCTTGACTCCACCTGAGAAATAGTCGCGAATGATATTCTCGTAACGCACACCCAAACCAATGGTCCACTTGCTGAGGGGCAGTTCATATTGTGCAAAGCCTGCAACATTTCTTTCATGGATATCCGTCTCTGTGGATGGCAACAACTGCTCTTCATTCAGAAACGTTCCATGTGAGTCGGTCTTCGACAGCTCTGTTCCTACAGACATATTTCCTTTCCACAAAGGAATGTTCATAACCAACTTGCCTGCCCACATATCGCTATTCTGACGATTGCTTGAGTGTACCTCCTGATTGCCCAACTCCTTGCTGCTTTCAATACTCTCATCACTACGTCTGTCGTTGACAGTATAGTATGTGGCGTTGAAATCGATGCCTACCTGTCCTATCTTTCCCACATAATAGATTTCTGCCTCATGTGAACCAAGGTGAGGCTTTGCAGCCTCATTCTGCTCAATGCTGCCCTGTGCCACACCGTTCAGAAATACATTCTGTTGGCTACTACCTTTCGTCCTGCCATTCAACATGCCATAGTAGCGATAAGAGCCACCAATGGAATTGCTGTCGTTGAGTGAATAGTCGGCTGAGAGATATTCCGACAAGAAGCGGTTGTTAGTATCCGAATGAATATGTTGGTCGTTGTGATAATGCTTGTCGGGCAAATTGATATCTGTGTTCAGGTGATTATCCTCACCAATATGATAGCCCCTCATCCATAAACTATTGGCTATCTCGAATTTCTTGGTCTGATACCGGGCGCTGACAAGCTCGTAATCCGACATCCATTTGTTGTATTTACCAAAAGCATCCGCGCGTAAACTGAACCCATTGGCACGCCGCTCTTTGGTGCGGATACGAATTACCGATTCTACCTCGGCATCATATTCTGCTCCAGGACTTGTTATCACCGAAATCGACTTGATGTTGTCGGGAGTGATGTTTACAATCTCATTATTGTCATTCACACGCTTGTTGTTGATATAAACAATCGGTGTGCCTTTACCAAACACGGATATCTTTTGTCCAGCTACAGAGACACGGGGCAACAGATTCAGGACATCAAAAGTGTTTGCCATCTTAGAAAGCAAGGTATGCTCTACGGCAACCTCCACTCCTCCAGGCGACATTTTATACTGAGGTCTTTCACCCTTCACTACAACTCCCATGATAATCATCGTTTCGGGCTGCAATTTGATGATTCCCATTTCCGGATTGCTGTATATACGGCTGATTGTCTTATAACCAACGTATGTGATACGGGCTAACACCTTCCGGGAATTACAAGGAATGACAAAACTTCCATTCTCATTGCTCACACCATGTCCTACGATTGTAGAATCTATGGGCGACAACAAGGTTATATTTGCATATTCGGCAGCATTGCCACTCTCATCTATAATACGTCCCTTATAACGAAGTGTTGTCTTCTGCGCACACTCCACCATAATATTATCCTCCATCTGCGTCATCCTGATGGGATAGAATCCTATCAGCTGCATGATGGCATCGGGAACGCTTTGGTTTCGGATGCTCTTGGTTACCCTGAAATCCTCCAATTCATCATACACGAAGTTGATGGTATACTTATGCTGGCGGGCGTTCAAATCCTTCAACGCCGCCGAGAACGACACATTATTATATTGTCGGGTAATGCGCTGGGCATAAGACTGCTGAACCCCAAACAGCAGGAAGAGAAGAAGAAGCTCTCTGATAAGCTTGCCGCTAACGGGCATTGGTTTCCAAAAATCTCTCATAAATATATCCTCCTATCTTATTTCACCAACAATGTACCGTCAATATACTCTATCTGTATGCGGTCGAAAGCATTCAAAATCTCCAGGTTCTGCTCCAAAGTCTTCGTCTTGTTCCAGTTGAAGAAGAGACGGATGTGCTGGGCACCGGCATCCACATACTCCACCTTGACATGATAGAAACCGGATAGCTGAGCCAGAATGGTTCCCAATTCAGCATCATCAAACACCACCGGCTTCATATCAAGCGAATCCTTGTTCTCTGCTGTTGCAACACGAAGACTGTCATTCGCAAGCACCCGGGTTGTTGCCAGCTGTTCTGTCGCAGCCTTGTTATCCGCTGCCTGATCAGAAGCCGGGAACCCCAACCAGCCATTGTGAATCGCAGCCAAGGCTACCCCCGAAAGGAAGATGATGCCAACGATGGATGCAGCAATCTTCATCCGGTTGCGATAAGCGCCCTTGGATTTGCCAGCATCTATCGCCAACTTATCCTCGTGATGAGCCTGAACAAACTCCTTCCAAGCCTCATCCACATCCACCTCCTTCGGATTGGCTTTCTTGCCAGCCATTCTCGCCATCGCCAATTCATGGAAGAACTCTTTCACTTCCTCATCGGCAAGCAGGCGCTCCACCTGCTCGTCGGTATATTTCTCGGGATGCTCCTGCATGTCAAAGAGCATCATCCGCTTTTCTTCTTTACTCATGTTTGTCATTGTCTTGCTCATTTAAATTGTTCCTTAATCCAGTCCATCGCCTTCGAGAGATGGTTGAATACCGTCACCTTGCTCACTCCCACTTCATCAGCCACCTCCTGATAAGATTTCTCCTGAAGATAGCGCAGACGGAAAATAAGTTGCCGGATAGGCGGTTCCAGGTCTTCGATGAGAAGCATCAGCCGATCGAGCCGTTCATCGGTCTCTTCTGAGAGAATCACGTCGGCATCATCCAGCAGCTTCGCCACCCTTTCCTTCACGCTCTTATGAGCTATCAGGTTGAGACAGCGGTTGCGTACGCTCCGCATCAAGTAACCTTCCTCACTCCCAGGCACCAGAACCACATCATCGGCAAGAATCTGGGCGAATACTTCGCTCACCACATCCTTGCTCTCGTCATCATCCGAAAGAATGCATCTGGCCAGATTGTACATCTTCGCGTAATGCTGACGGAATAACTGTTCTATGTCCTTTTTTCTGTTCATATACTATCTATACAGTTGAGCCAAGCGAAAAACTAAGCAAAACATCAACTTTTTTGTTTTTTTCTTTAAATCCGAATCGAAATCACCAAGATTCTCCCCGGATTGGAATGCAAAAGTACACAATCTATCGGAGATAGAAGACAAATGGTAAGGATAAATCGATTTTCAGTTGATTTATTTGTTCATTCCAACATTTTTTAGTACTTTTGCCCATCAAATTACGAACAAGTAAATAAGATTGGTATAAAAATAGGTATTACCAAGATAAAATAAAGAATAGATTAGATAAAGGAGAATAAGATTATGTCAACGATTATTTATCCATCACCGATATTCGGTCCGGTAAACTCCCGCCGTCTGGGAGTTTCACTAGGCATCAACCTCATGCCATCTGATGGCAAGGTCTGCTCATTCGACTGCGTTTATTGCGAATGCGGATTCAACGCCGACTTCCGTCCTAAGAAGAAGCGCCCTACCCGCGAGGAGGTAAGAGAAGGATTGGAGAAGGTTCTGAAAGAGCGCCACGACAACAACCAGCCTTTGGACGACATCACCTTCGCAGGAAACGGTGAACCTACGGGACACCCAGACTTCAAGGGAATCGTGGAAGATACGATGGAACTCTGCAAGAAATATTTCCCTGAAGCACAAGTATCCGTACTCAGCAACGCCACCTATATATATAAGGAGGAAGTGAGAGAGGCGCTGATGCTCGTGGATAACAACATCCTGAAACTGGATACCGTGGATATGGATTACATCAAGAAGCTGGACCGCCCTCAGCAGCCTAACTACGACGTGAAGGATGTGATCAAATATCTGAAGATGTTCAAGGGACACGTCATCATTCAGACCATGTTCCTGAGAGGTGACGGTTTGGACAATACCAGCGAACACTTCGTTGCTCCTTGGCTGGAGGCTGTGAAAGACATCCAGCCTCAGCAGGTAATGGTTTATACCATCGCCCGCGAAACACCAGACAAGTTGCTGGAAAAGGCACCAAAGGAAGTACTCGATGCCATCAAGGAGCGTGTAGAGGCTCTGGGCATCAAGTGTACAGCCAGCTATTAAGAGATAATCAGGATAAGAAAGAAAAGCAAGTAGAAGAAAGAATGAAAGCGAAAAGTAATATCCTCATTATCAGCGACATGTGTGGCTACGGAAAGGTGTCTGCCGCAGTTCAGATGCCTATCCTCTCTTATATGGGACTCGATGTGTTCAATCTGCCCACCATGCTCATCAGCAACACCTTCCCATACGGCAAGTACGCCATTCTGGAATGCACTTCGTATATCGAGGAAGCCTTGCAGAAGTGGAACGAACTGGGCATTCACTTCGATGCTATCACCACGGGTTTCATGGCTTCGGAGCGTCAGGCTAAGCTGGTGGCACGCTATTGCAGAGAACAGGCTGCACAGGGCACCGACATCTATGTGGATCCCGTGATGGGCGATTACGGCAAGCTCTATGGTGGAGCCAGTGAGAGTACCGTGAGATGCATGAAGGAGATGCTGAGCGTATCGCATCTCTGTTTTCCCAACTATACCGAGGCTTGCCTGCTGACGGATTCGGAATACAAGGAAGAGGGAATCTCGGAGAAGGAAGCCTATGAACTGATAGATAAACTGAGAGCCATCGGTTCCCACTCTGTGCTCATCACCTCGTGCATCGTAGAGGGGCAGCATGCCGTGGTAGGTTTCAATCATCTTACAGAAGAGTATTTCCTCCTGCCCTACGAAGAAATCCCCGTTCAGTTCCCGGGCACCGGCGACATCTTCTCCAGCATCATCGTGGGCAGACTGAAGGATGGCGATCAGCTTCGCCATGCCACCCGCATCGCCATGGATACCCTGCGCAACTGGATAGACATCAACAAGGATGACAAGGACAAGAACCGCGGTATTCCGATAGAAAGACATCTGGGGGACTTGTAGATTGCCATTTAGCAAACACAGAAGCAAGGGAATACCAATTAAATTATAATGGAAAAGAAAGAAACAAATACACTCAGTATATTTCAGCGCCCGGTATGGGTAAGCCTGTTCGCCCTTACGGCTGCTATCTCGTGGGGATGGGCTTACCCATTGATAAAAATGGGAATGGAGGAATATCAGATTACAGCAGACATGACCGGAAGCAAGATGCTTTTTGCAGGCATCCGCTTCTTCATCTCCGGCATCATCATCCTTGCCATCGCCAGAAGTTCACACCGTGAATTCGGATTCAAGAAGAAAGCTGTTCAAGAGAATGTCTGGTTCCTTCTCCTCTATGCACTCCTCAACACCACCCTTCATTATGCCTTCTTCTATTTCGGACTCTCGCATAATGCAGGAGCACGTTCGGCGATACTCAATTCGATGAGCGTCTTCACGGTGGTTATCTTTGCCTGCATCTTCTTCAAGAGCGACAGGATGACGTGGCGAAAGGCATTGGGCTGCATCATCGGCTTCCTGGGCATCCTTGCCTTGAACCTTGGCGGAAAGGAAAGCGGAAGTTTCACCTTCCTGGGCGATGGTATGATTATCCTCAATGCCCTGTGTGGAGCCAGTGCTTCCCTGCTGACCCGAGGCTTGAGCAAGAGGGTGGATGTTTTCGTAGGAACCGGTTATTCGCTGAGCATCGGTGGAGCCTTGCTGGTGATTCCTGCATTGTTAATGGGTGGTTATCTGCCAGTCATCAGCCTCTGGGGCATCACTATCCTTCTGCTGCTCATTGCCATCTCAACCATCAGTTTCGCTCTCTACAACAAATTATTGAGCTGCAATCCCGTAGGAAAGGTAGCGATATACAATTCGCTCATCCCCGTAGTAGGAGCCATCACCTCCTGTCTCTGTCTGGGCGAAACCTTCTACTGGAAGTATCTGATAGCAGGCGCATTGGCTACTGCCGGAATTTATATCATCAATAAAGGGAAGAAATAAATTCCGGCTGTTGCCCATGCAACCCATATAGAAAGCAAAGCCAACTATTTCAAGATACCCGTTTCGCGCTCCTCATTGTTGATATTCCGCTGTATCTTATGGTATTCCTTTCCCCGATTGATATTCCAGGCAACACCGATACGGAGCAAATTACCTCCCGAATTGTCATATCCACGAACCTGCTTGTGGAGCAAAGCGTTGACGATTTCTGCTGAATAGGATTTCGGATGAGCCATAAACGGATTATGCATATAGAGCGTAAAATCGAAATCACCTATATGATAACTGGCTGAGGCTGCCAATGAAGGAGGATTATGCCCGATGTTCTCTCCCTCCATAAAGTTCCAACCGCTATCAGCATACAGCATCACTGTCCATTTTCCCAAATATCCCTGTAATGTTCCACTATAATTATAAGCGGTATAACAATGACTGTACTCATCGCCCTTATTGAAAAAACGGTAAATACCTGCATTCACAGATAATATAAGGTGGTCGGGGATAATGTCAAACCGGGTATCATTCGTTAGATACAACATATTACAATGGGGCTGATTCGCCTGGGTATAAAGAAACTGATCATCTTCCGTGCGGGTGTATTTCGCCAAATTACAATGACGATTGATGCGATAATTCAAGGTAAAATCAGTATTTATCCTTGGTTTACTAAAAGAGAATACCACCCAGTTCTCATATCTACTGTTAGGCTTAAGCGAAGGATTACCCACAGTCCATTCCATACTGTTCTTTCGAATACGGGTATCCGAAATCATAGCTATCTGCGAAATATGCTGTGATAATTCACTTCCCAAGCGGATCTGAAACGAAGATGTCAAGGAATAAGCCAATGTGAGTTTCGGACGACAAAGCCAAAAACTAAATTCCTCATCTCCCTGTCGATAAGACTGATTACTCAACCCGAAGCCAGCCACATAAGTTAAACGGGATGTTCCTTCCTTGAATTGTCCCAAACTTCCCTTGATTTGTGCAAAACCATAAATACCCAATGAACGGATACCATTCTCGCTAACCACATCACCCAAATACTGATTATCCATATATTTCCAGTTTAAGTTGGTTCCTGCAGAAAAAGTAAAGGGTTTCAACCGGTTTTCATAGATAGCCTCGGCTATGAGCGAATAGGTCTTTCCATCTACCTGATATTGATAGGGTTCGCCCTCACCTTCATAATAGGCTCCTTTGGTGTGGATATAAGTGCCCAAAACATCTGCCGACAAAGACTGATGCTTGCCCAACTGATGATAGAAATACAAATCGAGAGCAGGAGTAAAATCCCTACCCTTGCTGGTTCTGTAAACAGGATACGCAGGCTTTCCAGATTCAGAAAACCACATCTCATTCGATGTATAAGGCTGATTGCTGAAATCCGTGGTAAGCGTTGTCTGGAATACATATAAGGCAGAATCAGCCAGATTATACTTCAACTGCAATGTATTATCATAATTTCGAGTTGCCCCATTCATGATTTTTCGAGATATCTGATACTCAGAACCATCATGTAGAAGATACTGAGCATCCTCATTATATTCGGATGCCTTATTATCCACATAAGTCTGCTCATATAAAATATTCAATTGGCTCTTGCCCCTATTGAAGGATGCATAGACATCGTTCGAACCGAGCTTGGTAGTTAGCGCATTGGTCAGGTTGAAGCCCAAACTGCCACCCGATGAAGCCCTGCGGGTATGAATATCTATCACGTATGCAATATTCTTTCCATATCTTACGCCAGGACTGTCGATATAATCTACACTCATAATAGAAGCTACATCCAGCATCTGCACGTCATGCATATTGGCGAGAATGCCATTGATACGAATCTGCACTTCTCCTTTATTATCGGTAGCAGAAATGGAACGGCCTGCCTCATCAACCCTGATATGAGGCAAAGCTAACTTTCCCAAAAGCGAAAAACCAGAAAAAGAACGCTGCTTCTGAATATCGCTTGGGAATATCAACTTGCCATCTTCCTTGTTGACCACTCGTGCCGCCTTCACAACAACCTCTTGCAAGGCTATAGAATCATTCGATACCTTCTGGATCTCCTGGGCACTTAGTTCTGCACAAGAGATCAATGCCCACAGCATCAACATAGCTGCTAACAATTTACTTTTCTTCATTGTCATCATATACTTTTCTAAAACTTGTTTTCTGCTGCAAAGGTATCAAAAAGAGAAGACCAAAGCGAAAAATATGGCTGACATGAGTCTGACATTTATCAATTAACGAATATTATATCTAGTTTTATACCATCTTTCATAGAATTTCTGTACTTTTGCATTTGAATCTTTAAACAGTATATCATTTAAACAGAATAGATAATATGAAACTGAAAGCATATCATTCCATCCTCATCTTCGCCATCCTTGTGATGTCTGCGGCATTCTCCAGCGTGAGTAACTACCGCAAGGCACAGTATGCCATTGTACAAGATATGAACAAAGCTTTGGCTCTGACTCTTCAGGAAAATAAATATCAATGGATTACGCCTGATACCATCCAGAGCTACCGCTCACATCTCAGCATCGACCTGCTGAAATCGACCAGTAATCTCTGCTATGTGATGGAAGACAGAAGAAGAGGCAAGAACAATTCCCAGTTGGTAAATAGCGCCAACCTGCTCAGCAGCAAAGAGATGCTTCTCAACGAGCATTCTATCCAAAGTTATGCAAACTGTTCGATGGCAGATGTTTTGAGTATGAGCAACCAGCGGACATCTTTGACGCTTACCCTCATGGCTATGATTTGGGCTATTGCATCGCTATACTATCATCGCAGAAAACAACCCTGGAATCATGAGGCTGATATGTTCGGCACCATGTGCTATTCTCAAGACGAGGATTCCTTCTACAATCAGGAAAACGGACAAGCCATCAAGTTTACTCCGATGCAGCACCAGCTGATGCAACTCTTCTTCAACAATACGCATCATCAACTCTCCAAACAGGAGATATGTGATGCTCTTTGGCCCAAGAAACCGGATGCCAGCGAAACGCTCTATACCTTGATTCGCCGTATCAAACCGGTGATTGAGCAAAATAGCAACCTCATGATTGAGTCGGAAAGAGGCAAGTCTTATCGACTGATTATCAGATAAGTTCAGAAATGTCAGCCAAATGTCATACTTATTATTTGGCAGTTTCCCATCTTCTTCATACCTTTGCAGCTAAAATACAAAAGAAGCAAAGATATGAAGAAGTTTTTTTTGATAGCAGTTGTCTTGCTGATGATGATAAACTTCATCATCAACTATCACCATGATGTTACGAAAGAGAAGCATACACCGATGGCGGATTTCAAGACCAAGGTAGAGATGGCGCCCATGAAGGAATACAATGATCCGGACTTCGGCTACGTTATCAAATATCCTTGCTTCTTCCAGCAGGAGGATACTTCGGTATCGGGATACCAGGGCTATGCACGGTTCTCATTCACCAATCATGCCAACATCATCCTGGAGAGTTACGTTACCCCCAACTATAGCAACACCCTCCAGGCTTGTGCCGATTCTCTAGCCCAGAAGCTTCATTCGGAAAGGACGATGCAGGCATCGGATAAGGCATTCATCCTCTCCGGTCCTGTCTATGAAAACGGAGTAAGAGTAGATGGCTACAGTCATTACGATAAATTCATCAAGAGTGGCAGAATACTCTTCGTTTATTCCCTCACCTATCCCGACAGTTACAAGCCAGCCATGCCCCGACTGTTCAAACTCATAGACGACTGGAAGGTTTTAGGGGCATATTAATCTGCCTTGAAGATATCCTCACGAGCCTCTTGGGATTGTATAAAAACAGCTTTCAAAGAAGATAAAAGCGCTTGATTATTTGCATATATCAAATAATAATTGTACATTTGCGGTGGAAATATAAACATCGAAGATTATGTCAATATTCAGTCGCTTCTTTGGAAGGAAGAACAATCTCATCGTAAGCTCTGACATCGTGAAGAAAGATGCCAGAAGCAGGAACATTGCCTTCGTGGATACCGAAGTGGGACTGAAAGACCATAAAATACACGACATCGGAGCATTGCGTTATGACGGAGCCAACTTTCACCAAGCATCGCAAACGGCACTGAACAAGTTCCTGCAAGAAGGAAAGGTTGACTATATCTGCGGTCATAACCTCATTCATCACGATGCCCGCTATCTCCAACTCAACGGCATACTGATAGATACCCTCTATCTCTCCCCACTCCTCTTCCCCAAGCGCCCTTACCATCATCTGGTAAAGGACGACAAACTGATGAGCGAGCAAATGAATAATCCAGTCAATGACTGCGAGAAAGCCAAGGAGCTTTTGATGGATGAAATCGCTGCATGGAATCAATTATCAGAAAGAAAGAGGAAAATCTTCACCTTGCTGCTACAGTATGAAGAGGAATTCAGAGGATTTCTGATGTATGTGGAAGCCATCGACACGGATTATACTATATCAGATAACATTATATCAGATAACGCTATATCAGCTGATACCATATCTGATCATGCAATCATAGAAGTTTCAGAATTCATTCTTTCTGAATACAAGAATCATATTTGCGCCAATGCCGACATTCCGGCTCTTGCAGCCCAGTCGCCTTGCGGCTTGGCATACGCCTTGGCCCTCATAGGCACAGACGATTACCAATCTGTAACCCCAGGTTGGGTACTCTTCCATTATCCCGAAGTAGAACATATTATCTATATGCTCTGCCATACCCAATGCACCGATGGCTGCGAGTATTGCAACCGCATGCTCGACATTCATCACAACCTGAAACAACTCTTCGGCTATGATGCCTTCCGTACCTATGACGGCGAACCGCTGCAGGAACAGGCATCGCAGGCAGCAGTAGATGGCAAGTCATTATTGGCGATATTTCCTACGGGTGGCGGCAAGTCGCTCACCTTTCAGTTGCCAGCCCTGATGGATGGCAGAACCATACATGGACTCACTGTGGTTATCTCGCCTCTTCAATCATTGATGAAAGACCAGGTAGATAACCTCGCAGACCGCGGCTTCACCGATGCCGTAACCATCAACGGTCTCCTCGACCCTATCTCCCGCTCCCTAGCCATCGAACGAGTACAGAGCGGAGATGCCACCTTATTATATATAGCACCAGAGATGTTGCGCTCCAAAACCATCGAGCGCATCCTGATAGCACGGCATGTGGTGAGATTCGTTATTGACGAAGCTCACTGCTTCTCTGCATGGGGACAAGACTTCCGTGTGGATTACCTATACATCGGCAAGTTTATCAAGGAATACCAGGAACGCAAGTTTGGCAAGGACGCCATGGCCCGCAATCATGGTCAAACCCTGATACCAGTATCTTGCTTCACCGCCACTGCAAAACAGAAGGTGGTGCAGGACATCTGCGACTATTTCAAGCATTGGCTGGGCACCGACCTCCAGCTCTTCGCCTCATCAGCCTCACGTACCAACCTGCACTATTCCGTTATCCACGTAGATAGTGACGGCAACAAATACAATCTCCTGCGCTCACTGGTAGAGCAGGCTGATTGCCCTACCATCATCTACGTATCCCGCACCAAGCGAACCCGGGAACTCGCCCAGAAGCTGACCCGTGACGGCATATCCGCCCTGCCCTATAATGGCAAGATGGATGCTGATGAGAAGATACACAATCAGGATGCCTTCATGAGCGATAAGGTTAGAATCATCGTTGCCACCTCCGCCTTCGGCATGGGAGTAGATAAAAGCGATGTGGGGCTGGTTATCCACTACGACATCTCCGACTCTCTGGAGAACTATGTACAGGAGGCTGGACGTGCAGGAAGAGATCCACACCTCAATGCCAAATGCTATGTACTCTATAGCGACGAGGATTTGGACAAGCACTTCATCCTGCTCAACCAAACCAAACTGAGCATCAGTGAGATACAACAGGTATGGAAAGCCATTAAGGATTTTACCAAGCAGCGTCCACACGTAAGCTGTTCGGCGCTGGAGATAGCCCGCCAAGCCGGTTGGGATGACTCGGTATCCGACATAGAAACCCGTGTCCGCACCGCCCTTTCTGCTCTAGAACAGAGCGGATACATAGAGCGTGGCAACAATATTCCGCACGTCTATGCCACAGGTATCACCGTCAAGAACATGGACGAGGCAAGACTGCGCCTCACCGAATCACCCCTGTTCTCGGAAGATGAGATGCAGAATGCCATCCGCATCATCAAGTCGCTCATCACCCAGAAACATATAGCCAAGGCACAGGATAGCGAGGCTGAATCCCGCATCGATTACCTCGCCGACATCCTAGGACTCAGCAAGCGAGACGTCATCTCCTCCGTTGACCGAATGCGACAGGAAGGCATCCTTGCCGATACCCGTGACATATCAGCCTATCTGCAAGACATCAGCGACAAGCAACGTAAGCCTCAGCAGATGCTGGAGAACTTCGCCAAACTGGAAAGATACATTCTGGAACATATCCCGGATGAATCGCTCCATATCACATACAAACAACTCAATGACAATGCCGTACATGACGGCATCAACACTTCAACAGAAAAGAAAATCCGCACACTGCTATATTTCCTGGCAGTGAAGGGATATGCGCACAAGAAGGAAGACGGCGTCCGCAATCTCATCGTAACAAGAGACAAGGACATAGAGACCATCATCAAGCGATTCGAAAGACGAATTGAAGTTTGCCGATTCATTATCGAAAGACTATACAGCCTGGCTGAGGAAATAAATAAAACTATAACAGAAGAGAGCAACAATAGCTCTTCTGTAGAAAAGAATCCTTCTGAAGAAAAAGGTTTAGGAAAAGCCTCTGGCGCAACAGACAATAGAAAAGAGAAGCCTCTTCAATTCTCGGTAGTCGAACTTCTGAACGATCTGAAATCCAGCAACCAGTCACTCTTCTCCGACTTCTCTTCCCTGCAGTTGGAAGACGTGGAGGAAGCCTTGCTCTATCTCTCCAAGATAGGAGCCATGAAGCTGGAAGGAGGATTCCTGGTGCTTTACAATGCGATGGCAATTAAACGCATCAAGGAACCTCGCCTCCGCTATAAGCAGGAGGATTACCGCATGCTCAATGAATTCTACAAGCAGAAGATTCAACAGATTCACATCGTGGGCGAATATGCCAACCTGATGGTAAGGGATTACGATGCCGCCCTGCAATATGTGCAGGATTACTTCCAGATGGACTATCATTGCTTCATCTCAAAATACTTCAAGGGCAACCGGGAGACTGAGATAGAGCGCAACGTAACACCTTCGAAGTACAAACAACTCTTCGGAATGCTCTCCAAGCGACAGAAGGAAATCATCGACGACCACGAGTCCCGCAGCATCGTAGTCGCTGCCGGTCCTGGCAGCGGCAAGACACGTGTGCTCGTACATAAGCTTGCCTCTCTCCTGCTGCTGGAAGATGTAAAGCACGAACAACTCCTGATGCTTACTTTCTCGCGTGCAGCCGCTACCGAGTTCAAGCAGCGCCTGATGCAACTCATCGGCAATGCCGCCCATTTCGTAGAAATCAAGACCTTCCATTCCTACTGCTTCGACCTGCTGGGCAGGGTTGGCAATCTGGATGAGGCTGGAGATGTGGTTAAGCAAGCCGCAGAAATGATCAACAATGGAGAAGTGGAGCCCAATCGCATCAGCAAGACCGTGCTCGTGATCGACGAAGCGCAAGACATGAGCAAGGATGACTATGCCCTTGTCTCTGCTCTGATGAAAGCCAACGAAGAGATGAGGGTGATAGCCGTAGGCGATGATGACCAGAACATCTATGAGTTTAGGGGGTCCAACTCGCAGTATCTCTATGAATTGACCCAGACAGAACACAGCCGTTTCATCGAGATGACCGAGAATTACCGCAGCCTTCGCCACATCGTGGATACTGCCAACGACTTTGCCCGCAACATCCGCCAACGAATCAAATCTACCCCTATCATCTCCATGAGTCAAGAAGATGGAGAGGTAAGAATCGTGAAGCATCCTTACGAGATTCAGGAGAAAAAGGTTTATATGTATCAGCCTATCCTAGAAGACGTTACGCGATTACTAAGAAGTAACACTTCAAAAGAAGCCGATGCATCTTCCCGCAAGAAGAACGAAACCATCAGTATTCTTACGCAGACCAATGAGGAGGCTGTCATCATGCTGGCTCTTCTTCACAGTCATGGCATCAAGGCCAAGCTGGTGCAATCAATGGACGGCTTGCGCTTCTGGAATCTGGCAGAGGTAAGATACTTCTTGAAGAAGATAGACCAAGGCATCAAGGAAACGAAATCCCCTATCATCCCAGATGATATTTGGGAAGCAGCCAAGCAGCAGACATTCAAAAAGTATGCCACCAGCCAGGCATTACCATATCTGCGCCGCAGTCTCCAGGTATTTGAGCAGACCAATCGTGCCAAGTACTACAGCGATCTGAGGGAGTTCGTGTTTGAATCATCAGTAGAAGACTTCTGTGACATCTCGAAATCAGACATCGTGGTCAGCACCATCCACAAGGCAAAAGGCCATGAGTTCGACCATGTACTGATGCTCATTACCCATCCCGAACATCCTACTGATGACATACTGCGCCGAAACTATGTGGGCATGACCCGTGCTAAGCGTACGCTTGCCATCCACACCAACGGCAATCTCTTCGACAGCCTGAAAAGTGCCCAGCATCTCTATGATGCCCAAGCCTACGATGAGCCCAATGAAATAGTACTTCAGCTCTCACACAAGGATGTAAACCTAGGCTTCTCCAAGCCTCACAAGGACGCTATCCTTTCCTTGAGAAGTGGCATGCCGCTAACCTACCACGACCATTGCCTCTGTCTCCCATCAACAGGCAGAGACATAGCCCAGCTCTCCATCAAGATGAAGGAGAAACTAGGCAAATGGGAGATGAAAGGCTACAAGGTAACCGCTGCCCGAATCCGCTTTATCGTGGCATGGAAGTCAAAGGATGCACCGAGGGATGAGAAGGAATCCGCCATCGTGCTCGCAGATTTGGTAATGAAAAAATAAGGTAAATTCATTAAAAATCTATCACAAAACGCTATTTATCCTTTCTTTTTATACACAAAAGTGTAATTCTTAAGCCGCACTCTTGAGAAATACACTTTTGTGTCAAAGGCTTTTTCCTATAAAGCTATACTTTTGCAGCAGAAAAATAAAAAAAAAAAAGCAAAACTGTAGCAATATGAAGGAAAAAGTAATTTTTACCACAGCGTTGTGCCTCTCGGCTATGACTCCGATGATGGCGCAGAATATCACCGGCAAGGTGATGAACACCAAGGGAGAACCTTTGGCGTTTGCCAATGTAGTATTATTGAATAGAACAGACTCGGCTTTCGTCAAGGGCGCAGTGAGTGGAGAGGCTGGCAGCTTTGTCATCGACTCTTCCTGCAACGGCGGAATCATCAAGGTGACCTCCGTAGGCTATAAGACAATCTGCAAGGATTGCACTGGTGAGAATATGGGCATCATCAAGATGGAAGAAGATAGTGAGACGCTTGGTGAAGTAGTCGTGAAATCATCTATGCCTAAGACTATCCTGAAGAATGGCGGAATGACGACAACCATTGTCGGATCCGTACTTGAGAAGGCAGGAACCATGGAGAACCTGCTCGACCGCATCCCTAACGTTTCTGCCCAAAATGGCAGCATCAAGGTATTCGGTCGCGGTGAGCCTGTTATCTATATCAATGGACGACAGATGAGAGACAAGAGTGAGCTGGACCATTTGCATTCAGATAACATCAAGTCGGTGGAAGTCATCACTAACCCGGGTGTCCGTTACGCAGCCAGCACCAAGGCGGTCATCCGTATCACAACGAAGAAGATACAGGGCGAAGGATTCGGATTCGATGCGAAGACTACTGGTGAATATGATGAGAAGAAAAACTTCGGTGGATTTGGCCAATTGAATATGAACTATCGCAAGAATGGATTAGAGCTGGGCGCATACGCTTTTGGAGCAAGACAATACCAGCCAGACAATAAAGACTTACAGCAGAAGACTTATCTTGACAAGACGTGGAACCAGAAAAGTGAGATAAGACAAGTAGGTATTATCAATAGTTCGTTAATAATTCAATAATGTGCTAAGCAGCTATACGCTGTAAGCACGAGAGATCTTTGAAAATCTTGCTAATTAAAGTTCGGTTCGGGGTGTACCCACTTGCTTTAAAAATTCGTTTCACCAGATAAATGTTGGTCATCAGTGACTTGAATGAAGACATAGAATATTCCATTCCCATCTCCTTCATAGTTACCTTGGCAACATTTAGTGATGTGAACGAAGCATTGAAAGCAAAAT